>Ga0209724_1000203_pt1 | contig 64735 bp, 64 predicted proteins | sample grotaG_FD_184143 | JGI IMG/M metagenome (GOLD analysis project Ga0209724, IMG submission 184143) | Glacier valley bacterial and archeal communities from Borup Fiord, Nunavut, Canada, to study Microbial Dark Matter (Phase II) -... | ecosystem: Environmental > Aquatic > Freshwater > Ice > Glacier ...
TCGCGCCGTCTCGCTCGGCCGGCTGAACCTTCGACTCGAAGCCGAGCAGCGCGAGGCGGCCGCGCATGCTTTCGGCGTCCTCGGCGTTGCTGAAGGCGCCGGCCTGCATCATCGTGATGCCGGTCGCCGGCGTCTGCACCACGGCCGGCGCCTTGCCGTCCGCGCCCGGCGCCAGGTTCGGCGGCGGCGGGGCGATCACGGTGACCGCGTCGCCTGCCGCCGCGGGTGCGGCCGGCAGCGTGTCCTTCGCGTAGAGGCCCTTGTTCGGATCGGGCAGCTTGCTGCCCTCGGGCTCGTTGGTCGACGCAGCACGCGTCTGCTTGCTGACGAACGGGACCGTCGCCTTGGTGATGAACAGCGCGACGCCGGCGGCGATCGCGAGACCGAGCACGACGCCGACGATCAGGCCGACGAGCGTGTTGCCCTTCTGGTCGTGCAGGCGGGGCAATGCATTGCGACGGGACATGCCGTGACTCTCCTGCGGGGTGGGGCGACGGCGCGGGTTCGATGCGTGGGTGCGGGTCACTGCGCGGCCGGCCGGTCTGGAACTACATCTTCTGCGGCGCCGCGACGCCGGCAAGGGCGAGGCCGTTGGCGATCACCTGACGCGTGGCCGCCAGCAACGCCGCACGCGCGTCGCGCAACGCGAGATCGTCGACCAGAACGCGCTCGGCATTGTAATAGCTGTGCAGGTCGGCCGCGCAGTCCTTCAGGTAGAACGCGAGGTGATGCGGCGCCATGTCCTCGGCCGCGACGGCCAGCATCGCGGGGAACTCCGCGAGACGCTGCATCAGCGCGATCTCGTGCGGCGCGACCAGCAGCGAGACGTCGGCCGACGCCAGCGACGCCAGCTTCGCCTCCCAGTCGGGCCCGCCCCAGGCCGCGAGGATCGAGCAAATGCGCGCGTGCGCGTACTGCACGTAGTAGACCGGGTTCTCGTCGGAGCGTGCGAGCGCGAGGTCGATGTCGAACGTGAACTCGGTGTCGGCCTTGCGCGTGATGAAGAAGAAGCGCACCGCGTCGCGGCCGCGCACGTTGGGCTCGTTCTCCCCGCCGCTCATCTGGATCAGGTCGCGCAGCGTGACGTAGCTGCCGGCCCGTTTGCTGATCTTCACTTCCTCGCCGCCGCGCATCACGCGCACCATCTTGTGCAGCACGTAGTCGGGGAAGACCGGTGGCAGGTCGAGATGCTCGGCGTCGGAGATCGCCCGCAGGCCGGCCCGCACTCGCGCGACGGTGCCGTGGTGGTCGCCGCCCTGCACGTTGATGACCTTGCGGTAGCCGCGCTCCCACTTCGCGAGGTGATAGGCGATGTCGGGCACGAAGTACGTGTAGGTGCCATCGGACTTGCGCATCACGCGGTCCTTGTCGTCGCCGATGTCGGGGTACGACGTGGTCGCGAGCCACAGCGCGCCGTCGGCTTCGTAGGTCTTGCCGGTCCCGACCAGTTCGGCGACGGTCCGCTCGACGCGGCCGTCGGTGTACAGCGACGACTCGAGGTAGTAGTTGTCGAACGTGACGCCGAACGCCTTCAGGTCGAGGTCCTGCTCGCGGCGCAGGTAGGCGACCGCGAAGCGCCGGATGCTGTCGAGGTCGTCGAGATCGCCCGAGGCGTGCACGTCGCCAATCGACTTGCGGGCCACGAAGTCGTTCGCGATCTCCGCGATGTAGTCGCCGTTGTAGGCCGACTCGGGCCAGCCCTCGGCGCCGGGCACGAACCCTCGGCCGCGCGCCTGCACCGACGCTGCGAGCGTGGTGATCTGCACGCCCGCGTCGTTGTAGTAGTACTCGCGCGTCACCGCGTGGCCCTGCGACTGGAACAGCGCCGACATCACGTCGCCGAGCGCACCCTGGCGCCCGTGACCGACGTGCAGCGGACCGGTCGGGTTCGCGGAGACGAACTCGATCATCACCTTCATCGGCACGGCCGCGGTCGCACGGCCGTAGGCGTCGCCCTGCGCGAAGATGGTCGGCACCACGGCCTGATGCGCCTTCGTCGACAGGAACAGGTTGATGAAGCCGGGACCGGCGATCTCGGCGCGGTCGACCAGCCCGTCCCGATCGGCCAGCAGCGCATCCACGATGGCCTGCGCGACGACGCGCGGGTTCTGCTTCAGGCGCTTGGCGATCTGCATCGCGACGTTGCAGGCCAGGTCGCCGTGCGCGGCGACCTTGGGGCGCTCGAGCGCGACGACCGGGACGATGTCGGTGCCGGCGACGAGGGGCGCGAGCGCATCGGCAATCCGCTGGACGATCGCGTGCTTCTGTTCGGGGAGCATGGTGGTTTGGGCTGTGTTGCGACCGCGCGACGGGACGGGTGTCGAGCCGGGGCGGGGGTCGGATTATACGGTCGCGATCGCGGTCGGCCGACGCTGCCGGCCGGGCGCCGCCGAACCCTGCGAACCGGCGCTCGCACCGCACGATGCGGCCGTCCGACGATCCGCTACTTGCGGCGCGCCCGCGGATGCGCCGCGTCGTACACCGCCGACAGCCGCTGGAAGTCGAGGCTCGTGTAGACCTGGGTCGCCGCGATGCTCGCGTGCCCGAGCAGTTCCTGCACCGCGCGCAGATCGCCGCTGGCCTGCAGCAGATGCGACGCGAACGAGTGGCGCAGCACGTGCGGATGCACGTTGGCCGGGATGCCGGCCCGCTGCGCATGGGCCTTCAGCCGCTGCTGGATCGAGCGCCCCGAGAGCCGTTCCCCGCGCGACGACAGGAATAGCGGATGCGGATCCGCCTTCAGCCACGCGGTCCGCACCGACAGCCATCGTCCGATCGCGGCCAGCGCCTTCGCGCCGACCGGCACCGTGCGGCGCTTGCCGCCCTTGCCGGTCACCGTGACTTCTGCGGCCGCGGGATCGATCCATCCGGTCGAGACGTGCCCCGCCTCCTTCGCATAGCCGACATCCAGCGCCACCAGCTCCGACAGGCGCAACCCCGACGAATAGAACAGTTCGAAGATGGCCGCGTCGCGCAGCGCGATCGCCTCGGGTTCCGTGCCGTCGTCGGACGCGTCGAGGAGCTGCGTCGTCATCGTCTCGGACAGCGCCTTCGGCAGGCGCTTCGCGAGGCGCGGCGGATGCACGTCGGCGACGGGATTGCCGCTGCCGTCCTCGTACTGCGCGAGCCACGTGAAATAGCCGCGCCAGGCCGACAGGGCCCGCGCGATCGAGCGCGCGGCGAGGCCGCGCGCATGCAGCCGCGCCGCGTAGCGGCGGATCTGCGGGTCGCCCAGTGCTTCGATGCGCGACCCGGGCGCCTCCGCTTCGGCGAGGCGCGCCAGCACCGCGAGCTCGCGGCGGTACGACGTCAGCGTGTGGCCCGACAGTTTGCGCTGCGTCTCGAGATTCGAGAGATAGCGTTCGATCGACGGCGCGAGGACTGCCGCGCTGTCGGCTTCGGGATCGGGATCGGACCGATCGCTCAACGCAGCAGGCGCGTCAGCGCCGCACTCGAGTTCTCGCCGATCCGCGCGAGGAAGTCGGTGCCCATGCCGTCGTGGAACCGGCGCGCATCGGCCGAACCGAGCGCGAGGAGGCCGAAGGGCGCCGGCGCCGCGCCACGATGCAACGGGATCAGCGCGACCGAACGGATCTCCGCCGGCGCGTCATCCATCGTCGGCTCGGTGGCGCCGTCGGCTGCGATGCCGTCGGCAGTGACCTGCTCCAGCGCCGCCTGCGTCGCGGTCGGCCGATGGAACAGCGGCAGCGCGAGCGATGCGAGGCCGGTCGGCGTGCCGCAGTAGGGCTGGTGCAGCCCTTCGACGTAGGCGACCAGCTGCGGCGGCGCATCGGCCGTGCGCGACGGTTCGGCGAACTCGTCGGACGCCTCCCAGAGCGTCAGCGCGACGTGCGGGACCGAGAAGATTTCCTCGAGCGAGCCGGTCAGCGTCTCGGGCAGCAGGCGCGGCGAGCGCTGCAGCAGCAGCATCCGGGTCCAGCGCGCGAGCCGCTCCGAGATGGCGTCGTTCTCCTGGCCGTAGCGCATCAGCTCCGCCACCTTGAGCTCGAGGACGCGGTTCTTGTCGCGCAGCGTGATCATCTGCCGCTCGGCGAGCGGGATGGCGCGGCCGCCGTGCGGATGCGGCACGGAGAGCGTCGCGAACAGCGTGGCGTGCTCGTCGAAGAATTCGGGGTGCTGCTGCAGGTAGTCGGCGACGTCCTGTGCGTTCATGAATGGTCGGCTTCGAAAGTTGGAGTGGTGTGTTGCAGCTGATCGACCGCGGGGACCTGCACCTCGCCGTCGAACACCGCGACGGCCGGTCCGCGCATGGTCACCGGGGCGCCCGGGCCGTCCCAGCCGATCACGAGCACGCCGCCGCGCGCGTGCACGGTGACGGGCGAATCGACGACCCCGCGACGGATCGCGGACACGATCGCCGCGCATGCGCCGGTCCCGCAGGCCAGCGTCTCGCCGGCGCCGCGCTCGTGGACGCGCAGGCGGGCCGTCCGACGGTCGACGATCTGCAGGAAGCCGGCGTTGACACGCGCAGGAAAGCGAGGGTGGTGTTCGATGACCGGACCGAGCCGCGCGACCGGTGCAAGGGTGACGTCGTCGACGATCATCACGGCGTGGGGGTTGCCCATCGACACGACGCCGATCTCGACGATCGCGCCGTCCACCGCCAGCGGCCACAGCGATTCGTCGCCGACGCGACGCGCCGCCAGGCCGGAGGCATCGAACGGAATCTCGGCCGGCGCGAAGCGCGGCGGGCCCATGTCGACGGTGATGTCGCCGTCGGACTCGATGCGCGGCGTGATCAGGCCGGACATCGTCTCGACGCGGAGCGAGACGGCGTCGGACAGCCCCTTGTCGCGCACGAAGCGGGCGAATGCCCGGGCGCCGTTGCCGCACTGCTCGACCTCGCCGCCGTCGGCGTTGAAGATGCGGTACGAGAAGTCGGCCGCATGCGGGTCCGCCGGGGGACCGACGATCAGGATCTGGTCGGCGCCGATGCCGAAGCGGCGGTCCGCCAGCCAGCGCCATTGCTCCGGTGCCAGCGCGATCGGCGTGCGCGTGGCGTCGAGCACGACGAAGTCGTTGCCGGCGCCCTGCATCTTGGTAAAGTTCAAACGCATGGCGAATTATGGTCGATGCATCGACAGCGGCCGCATCGCGTGTTGTGCCACGACCGCGCCGTCATGGATAGAAGCGGGCATCGCCGGGGGGTCTTGTCTTGAAGCGCTTGTGGGTCCACAGGTACTGCGCCGGCATCTCCTTCACCCGCTCCTCGATGAATGCGTTCATGCGCCGCGCGGCGCGCGCGAGCGTCGGCGGCGCGTCGTCGTCGCGGTCGGGGAACGCGTCCCACGACGGATAGAAGCGTGCCTCGTAGCCGTCGGGCGTCATCCGCGTCACGCACGGCACCACCTTCGCGTGGGTGATGCGGGCGAGCCGGGCGGGCGCGGTGATAGTCGCCGCGGTGACGCCGAAGAACGGCACGAAGGCCGCGTCGCGCGCGCCGAAATCCATGTCGGGCAGGTAGTAGAACGACAGCCCGCGCCGCATCGCGCGTACCGCGGGACGCATGCCGTCCTGGCGCGACAGCAGGATCGGCTTGTTGAAGCGGCTGCGCGCCGCGAGGATGGTTTCGTCGAGCACCTTGTTCTTCTGGTGCGAGTACATCGAGATCGCGTGCATCAGCATCGAAAAGCGGATGCCGCCCGCATCGAGCCCGACGAAATGCGGCGCGAGCACGATCACGGGACCCTGCGCCGCGGCTTCCTCGAAGTAGTGCAGGTCGACCCAGCGGATGTGCTGCTCGATACGCGCCCGGCTGCCCCACCAGATCAGGCCGCGGTCGAGCAGCGCCTGGGCGAAGGCCCGGAAGTGCGCGCGGGCCAGCTTGCGGCGCTCGCCGTCGCTCATCGTCGGGAAGCAGGCGCGCAGGTTGATGCGCGCGACGCGCCGGCGCTGCGCGGCGACGCCGTACAGCAGCATCCCGAGCGCGGCACCCAGCGCCCGCGTGAGCGGCAGCGGCAGGACGCCGAACGCCCGCAAGACGCGGAGCCAGAATCGGGTCATGAACGCGCGGTCATCGGGTCGGCAGCGGAGGGCGTCTTCATCGGTCGGTCGGCATCGCGTCCGGCGACGGTTCCGCGGATTGCGGCGTCTTGTAGCGGTTGTAGCCCCACAGGTACTGCTCCGGATTGCGGCGGATCAACTGCTCCAGCGCCGCGTTGATGCGCGTGGCCGCGGCGACCGGGTCGTCCGGCAGGGGTTCGTCGATCACGGAAAAGTGGACCACCCAGCCCCGTCCCGGTTCGAGTCGTTCGCCGTGCGCGAGCAGCAGCGCGGCGCCCGTCAGCTTCTGAAGTCGAGCCGGCAGGATCATGGTGTAAGCGTACTTTTCGAAGAAGTGAGCCCACACCCCTTCACCCTTGCTGGGCACTTGGTCGGGCAGCACGCCGATCGCCTCGCCGCGCTTGAGCGCGCGGACCAGGCGGCGCACGCCGGACAGGTCTGCCGGCGCGAGCGACAGATTTCCGCGCGCCCGGCGGCCCTCGATGAGCGGCGCCAGCCAGGCCTTGCGCGGCCGGCGATAGAGCACGGTGAGCGGCGCACCGGCGGCCGGGTTGTTCGCGTAGTACTGCGCGGTGACTTCGTAGCATCCCAGGTGCGGCGTCAGGAACAAGATGCCCTTGCCGGCGGCACGCGCCGCCTCGACGTGTTCCCAGCCGGTCGCGCGGGTGATCGTGAGCACTTGGTCCTGCGGTCGCATCCACACGTGCGCGAGTTCGAGGATGCCGCGACCGGCCTGTCCCGCCACGCGCTTCACCAGCGCCGCATCGGTCCGCGCCGGATAGCCCGCCTGGGAGAGGTTGTCGACCAGGTGACGACGATAGCTCGGCGACACCGCGGCGACGAGGCGCCCGAGGCTGCCGCCGATCCCCTGCAGGAACCCGAGCGGCAACAGCGAGAGGAAGCGGAGGAGGGTCGTGAGCACGGGCGGCGCCGATGAGGTCGGCCCTTCGATCGATGGGGCCGCGAGGCGCCGCGTCCGATCCACCAGCGGTGCCGGCGCGCGAAAGGCCAAAAAGGCGCGGTATCATACGGCCACTCGAGCGCTTCGACGAAGCCGGGGCGTCCCTGGGACGCTCCCCTCCGTTGCAGCGCGGACACGCCCTCTTAAAGACAACTTGCGGGGCTGTCCGGTCCGAAGCGCAGCCGCTTTCGACTTCCGGTGTCGCTAAAGCGTCGTCGATCCCACTGCAACTCCTGTGACCGGCTACCCGAATGCGACAGCGGTGGGTGCCCGTATTCATCGTCCAGGAGAACTGCATGTCGTCCGATTTCCTCTTCACCTCCGAGTCGGTCTCGGAAGGTCACCCCGACAAGGTCGCCGACCAGATCTCCGACGCGATCCTCGACGCCATCTTCGAGCAGGATCCGCGTTCGCGCGTGGCCGCCGAGACGCTGTGCAACACGGGCCTGGTCGTGCTGGCCGGCGAGATCACCACCAACGCCCACGTCGACTACATCCAGGTCGCGCGCGACACGATCAAGCGCATCGGCTACGACAACACCGACTACGGCATCGACTACAAGGGCTGCGCGGTCATGGTCTGCTACGACAAGCAGAGCAACGACATCGCGCAGGGCGTCGACCACGCCAGCGACGACCACCTCAACACCGGCGCCGGCGACCAGGGCCTGATGTTCGGCTACGCCTGCGACGAGACGCCCGAACTGATGCCCGCGCCGATCTACTACGCGCACCGACTGGTCGAGCGCCAGGCGATGCTGCGCAAGGACGGGCGCCTGCCGTTCCTGCGTCCCGACGCGAAGAGCCAGGTCACGATGCGCTACCTCGACGGCAAGCCGCACAGCATCGACACCGTCGTGCTGTCGACGCAGCACGACCCCGACCAGAGCGAGAGCCAGACCAAGATGAAGGCGTCGTTCAACGAAGCCGTCATCGAGGAGATCATCAAGCCGGTCCTGCCCAAGGAATGGCTCAAGGACACCAAGTTCCTGATCAACCCGACCGGCCGCTTCGTCATCGGCGGCCCGCAGGGCGACTGCGGCCTCACCGGCCGCAAGATCATCGTCGATACCTACGGCGGCGCGTGCCCGCACGGCGGCGGCGCGTTCTCGGGCAAGGATCCGTCGAAGGTCGACCGCTCGGCCGCCTACGCGGCGCGCTACGTCGCGAAGAACGTGGTGGCCGCCGGACTCGCGCGCCAGTGCCAGATCCAGGTCGCGTACGCGATCGGTGTCGCCAAGCCGATGAACATCACCGTCTACACCGAGGGCACCGGCGTGATGCCGGACGAGGATCTCGCCAAGCTCGTGGCCGGGATGTTCGACCTGCGTCCGAAGGGCATCATCCAGATGCTCGACCTGCTGCGTCCGATCTACCAGAAGACGGCAGCCTACGGCCACTTCGGCCGCGAGGAGCCGGAGTTCAGCTGGGAAGCGACGGACAAGGCGATGGCGTTGCGCGACGCGGCCGGCCTGCGCGCGAAGGGCTGACCTTCACGCGCTTGACCCGGCACGCATGAGCGGTGTGCTGGCCACGGCCCGGGAAGCCCTGCAGCTTTCCGAGTCGTCGCCGGCGCGACTGTCGATCGAAGGCCGCGAGGCGCTTCCTTCGGCCTTCGCGGTGACCGAATTCGCGGCGGAAGCCATCGGCGTCGCCGCGCTGGCGATCTCGGAACTGATCGGCGTCTCCGCCGGGCACGCCCCGCGAGTCCGGGTCGATCGCCGCCTCGCGTCGTTGTGGTTCGGATCGTCGCTCCGACCGATCGGCTGGGAGGTTCCGGCCCCGTGGGACGCCGTCGCCGGCGACTACGCCGCGGCCGACGGCTGGATCCGCCTCCACACCAATGCCCCGCTGCACCGCGCGGCAGCGCTGCGCGTCCTCGACTGCGCCGCGGACCGCGAGTCGGTCGCGGCGGCCGTCCTGCGATGGTTGGCCGAACATCTCGAGACGGCGGTGGTCACCGCGGGCGGGTGCGCGGCGGCGATGCGGTCCGTCGCCGCCTGGGGCGCGCATCCGCAGGGGCGGGCCGTCGCGGCGGAGCCGCTGATCGATCTCGCCTTCGTCTGCGCCCCATCGCGTGACTGGCGGCCCCGCCGGCCGCGCCCGCTCGGCGGCATCCGGGTGCTCGACCTCACCCGGGTGCTGGCCGGGCCGGTCGCGACCCGCTTTCTCGCCGGGTACGGCGCCGACGTGCTGCGGATCGATCCGCCCGGATGGGACGAGCCCGGCCTGGTGCCCGACATCACGCCCGGCAAGCGCTGCGCGCGTCTCGACCTCGAACGCGCCCACGACCGGCTGACCTTCGAGTCCTTGCTGGCCGAAGCCGACGTGCTGGTGCACGGCTATCGACCGGGTGCGCTCGCCGCGCTCGGCTACGACGCGGCGACCCGCCGCACGCTCCGTCCCGACCTGATCGACGTGTCGCTCGACGCCTTCGGATGGAGAGGATCCTGGCGGGATCGCCGCGGCTTCGACAGCCTCGTCCAGATGAGTGCCGGCATCGCCGACGCAGGCAGGGCCTGGCAGGGCGGCGAGCGGCCCGTCCCGCTGCCGGTCCAGGCGCTGGACCACGCGACGGGCTACCTGATGGCGGCGTCGGTCGCGGCCGGTCTGACACGTCGCCTTCTCCACGACCAGGCGACCACGGCGCGACTGTCGCTCGCCCGCACCGCCGCCGCGCTGCTCGATGCGGGTCCGTCCGCCGCCGCCCCGTGGTCGCCGGCGAGCGACGCCGACCTGGCGACCGGGACGGAGTCCACCGACTGGGGACCGGCGCGGCGAGTATCGCCGCCGGCCGTCGTCGACGGCTCGCCGATGGCCTGGACCCGCGGCGCGTCGCGGCTCGGGTCGGCCGAAGCCCGGTGGGAGGCCGCTTGACCGCACCCCTGGCTTCCGACGACTTGCGCAGCGAGCTGATTTTCCTGCCCGCGGACGGCAGCCTCACGCGCTTCGACGACGGCTTCGTGCTGCTCACTCCGTCCAACCCGACGTACTGGTGGGGCAACAGCCTGCGCTTCGATCACGCACCCCGGGCCGGCGACTTCCAGCCCTGGATGCAGGCATTCGAGGCCCGGGTGCACGCGGTGCAGCCGGCGTCCTCGCATCGCACCTTCGGCTGGGACGGCGACCAGCGTGGCGTCGTCGAGCCCTTCGTCGCCGCCGGCTTCGCGTATTTCGAGGTGCTGGGGTTGACGCTCGACCGCGGCGATCCCTTCGGTGCACCGCGCCCGAATCGCGAGAGGCCGGTCACGCGCGTCGCCGGCGCCGGCTGGGACGCGCTGCTCGCATTGCTCGTCGAGACGCGCGACCCCAAGCACACCGAGGACGGATACCGGACCTTCCAGACCGCGCAGATCGCGGGGTGGCGGGCCCTCGAGGCCGCGGGCCAGGGATGCTGGTTCGCCGTGCAGGACGGCGGCCGGATCGTGTCGGCGCTGGGCGTCTTCGTCGAGAAGGAACGCGGCGCCGACGGACGTCGCATCGGTCGCTTCCAGCACGTCGTGACCGACCCGTCGAGGCGCCGCCAGGGGCTGTGCGGAACGCTGGTCGAACACGCATCGCGCTACGCGTTCGCGCATCTCGATGCAGACTCGTTACGTATTTCCGCGGACGAGAACGACGTCGCGCGGCGGGTCTACGAAAGCTGCGGATACCGGATCACCTCCAGGCATCGCGGGGTCGAATGCGGTAGTTAGCGCCCGCTCACAATAACCCGCTGGTTGCGCCGTCGCGACGTTCCGGCTCGATCGGCCCCGCGCGGACGCGATGCGCGTGGGAAAATACCGGGCTTGACCGCCATCCGGTCGAACCACCCGTCGCATGAAACTCACCCTCGTCGCCATCCTCCTGCTGTTCGCTCTCAGTGGTGCCTTCGTGCACCTGCGCGGACGCGTGCGCCACAAGGCCGGCCGGCAGGTGTTCGACCACTCCACCTTCACGGCGCCGCTCAACGTCTTCATGTACGCGTTCTCGGGCGTGCCGACGACGCCGTATCTCGAGCCTGCGACCTTCCCGCATCTCAAGAAGCTGACCGACAACTGGCAGGTGATTCGCGACGAGGGCGTCGCGCTGATGAACCTGCAGAAGATCAAGGCGGCCGACTCGCACAACGACGCCGGCTTCAACTCGTTCTTCAAGACCGGCTGGAAGCGCTTCTACCTGAAGTGGTACGACGACGCGCATCCGTCGGCCGCCACGCTGTGCCCGAACACGACCGCGCTCCTGAAGGACATTCCCGAGGTCAAGGCCGCGATGTTCGCGGAACTGCCCGACGGCGCGAAGCTCGGCAAGCATCGCGACCCCTACGCGGGGTCGCTGCGCTTCCATCTCGGCTTGGCCACGCCCAACGACGACCGCTGCTTCATCGACGTCGATGGCCAGCGCTACAGCTGGCGCGACGGTCAGGGCGTCGTGTTCGACGAGACCTTCATCCACTACGCCGAGAACCGCAGCGGCGAGAACCGGCTGATCCTGTTCTGCGACATCGAGCGGCCGATGAAGACGCGCTGGGCGCAAAGGCTCAATCACTGGGTCGGCAAGAACGTCGTCGCGGCCGGGGCGTCGCCCAACGACGCCGGCGACAAGACCGGCTTCATCAACAGGATCTTCATCGTGTCGCACGTGGCCGGCCAGTACCGCCGCCGCTTCAAGCGCTGGAACGGCACCGTCTATCGCGTCAGCAAGGTGGTCCTGCTGCTCGCGGTCGTCGCCGCGTTCGTGTTCGTCTAGTGTCCTGTCGCGCCGGTCGCGGCGCCTTGACCCGCCCCGACATGTCCATGTAATGTACATGGACGTCCAACCCCCGGGGAGATGAGCATGGCAGCAGCCGTCGAACGCATCGTGGTGCAGGTGACCGCCGTCGAGAAGAAGGCCATCGCCAGCAAGGCGAAGCGCCTCGGCCTTCCCGTCTCGGAGCTGATGCGGCGGGGCGCGAACGGCCACGAGGCGGCGACCTCGGACGACGAGCTCGAGGCGATGGCCGACGCGGCGCTCGGCGCGGCCGAACGCGCGGGCGCGGCCGTCGACGAGGCGCTGGCCTTCGTGGAGGCGAGCAACCGGCGCATCGCCGCGCTCGAGGCGCAGGCGGCCGCGGGCGGGGTGCGCAAGGCGGCCTGATGGGGGTGACCGACAAGGTCTGGGCGGCCTTCACCGCGATCATCAAGCTCGAGGACAAGGTCGGGCGGCAGGCTGACGCGATGCGCACGCAACAACAGAAGATCGAGGACCTGACCGGCCGCGTCATCCGCCTCGAGGCGCAACTCGAGCTCCTGACGAGCGCCGCGCTGGTCAAGCAGATCAGGAACCGCTGAATTTGCCGATCGAGGCGAGTCGCCTCGTTGTCCGGCCTCGCCGTCCGGCCCGGCCATCCCCGCTTCGCCGGCCGACGACCCCCCTCATGACCTGGATGACCATGCCGCTGTCGTTGTGCCTCGACCCGCGAACCGCGGACTGCCATGCGCTTTGAAGCGCGTGCGAAGGACGCGCCGCAGGGGGGTGCGGCCGCCAAGCGCCATGCCGGCGTCGACGACCTCGCGCAGGCCGAGACGATCATCGATGCGCGCACGCCCGCGGAGTTCGCACTCGACCACATCCCCGGAGCGATCAACTGCCCGGTGCTGTCCGACGACGAGCGCCGCATCGTCGGCACGCTCTACAAGCAGCAGGGGCCGTTCGAGGCGCGCCGCGTCGGCGGTGGCCTGGTCGCGGCCAACCTCGCGCGGCATCTGGCGACGACGATGGCCGACCGGCCCGCCGGCTGGCGGCCGGTCGTCTACTGCTGGCGCGGCGGCCTGCGCAGCGGCTCGATGGTGCAGTGGCTGCGTCTGGTCGGCTGGGACGCGCGACAGCTCAGCGGCGGCTACAAGCAATACCGCAAGCACGTCATCGCGGTGATCGCGGCGCTGTCGCCGCTACTGCCGCTGCGCGTGCTGTGCGGGCCTACCGGCAGCGCCAAGACGCGGGTGCTCCAGGCGCTGGCCGCGGCCGGCCAACAGACCCTCGACCTCGAGGACTGCGCGAACCACAAGGGATCGATCCTCGGCGGCGTCCCCGGCGTCGAGCAGCCGTCGCAGAAGGGATTCGAGACGCGCATCGCCACCGCGCTCGAAGGCCTCGACCTGTCGCGCCCCGTCTACGTGGAGGCCGAGAGCCGCAAGATCGGCCGTCTCGCGCTGCCGACGCCGCTGCTGGACCGCATGCGCGCGAGCCCGTGCGTCGAGATCGTCGCCGACGTCGACGCGCGCCTCGACTACCTGCTGCGCGACTACGCCTATCTCGGCGACGACGCGCCGGCGCTGGCCGCACGCTTCGACCTGCTGCACGGCCTGCAGTCGAACGAGACCCTCGCGCGCTGGAAGCAGTGGGCCGTCGAGCACGACCTCGCGGCGCTGTTCCGCGAGCTGATGACGCTGCACTACGACCCGCTCTACGCCCGCTCGCAGAACGGCAATTTCCTCAAGCTCGCGAGCGCCGCGAAGATCGACACGACGAGTCTCGACGAAGACCACATCGGTCGCCTGGCCGACCGCATCATTGCGATGACCTGAAGGCATCGAAAAGCCCGTCGACTCGGACAGGGTCGAAATCGGTGCCGCAGCAAGGATTCGCGATCGACGCCGACGTACCATTCGGCGGTGGACCTGACGCGCAAACTCGAGATCCTGGCCGACGCGGCCAAGTACGACGCCTCATGCGCGTCGTCGGGCGCCGAGAAGCGCAACTCGCTCGGCGGCAAGGGCATCGGGTCGACCGAGGGCATGGGCATCTGCCACAGCTACGCGCCCGACGGTCGCTGCGTGTCGCTGCTGAAGATCCTGCTGACGAACTTCTGCACCTACGACTGTCTGTATTGCGTGAACCGCGTGTCGTCGAACGTGCCGCGGGCGCGCTTCACCGTCGACGAGGTCGTCGCGCTGACGATCGACTTCTACAAGCGCAACTACATCGAGGGGCTGTTCCTGTCGTCGGGGATCATCCAGACGCCCGACTACACGATGGAGCAGGTCGTGGCGGTTGCGCGGAAGCTCCGCGACGAGCACGACTTCCGCGGCTACATCCACCTCAAGACCATCCCCGACGCGAGCGATGCGCTGCTCGCCGAGGCGGGCCGCTACGCCGACCGCCTGTCGATCAACATCGAACTGCCGTCGACCGAGGGCCTGCAGCAGCTCGCGCCCGAGAAGGACGCCCGGGCGATCCGCATCTCGATGGGGCGGCTGCGCGAGAAGATCGATGCGGCCAAGGGCGAGCGGGCCGACGCGTCGCGCAAGGCCGCCACGCAGATGAAGGCGCTGGTCGCGCCGCAACGCTTCTCGACCAGCGGCCAGAGCACGCAGATGATCGTCGGCGCCGACGCGAGCGACGACGCGCGCATCCTCACGGTCAGCGCCAACCTCTACGGCTCGTACCGGTTGAAGCGGGTCTACTACTCGGCCTTCAGCCCGATCCCCGACGCGAGCGGATCGTTGCCGCTGCAGGCGCCGCCGCTGGTGCGCGAGCACCGTCTGTACCAGGCCGACTGGCTGATGCGCTTCTACGGCTTCGCGTCCGACGAGATCGTGCAGCGTGCCGACGGCATGCTCGATCTCGACGTCGATCCGAAGCTGGGCTGGGCGCTCGCGCATCGCGAACGCTTCCCGGTGGACGTCAACCGCGCATCGCGTGAAGACCTGTTGCGCGTTCCAGGCCTCGGCGCGAAGACCGTCGAGCGGCTGATCGCGTCGCGTCGCCACCGTCGCATCCATCGCGCCGACCTGGCGCGACTGCGCGTCGCGATGGCGAAGGTGCTGCCGTTCGTGACGCTGGCCGACCACGTGCCGAAGTCAGGCGAGCTCGATGCCGAGACGCTCAAGCCGGCACTCGTGCGCGCCGTGGCCCGGGAGAGCGGACAGCTCGCCTTGTTCACCTGACGTCGCGGCGCCTGCGATGCGTGCGATCGTCCTCGCGGACCAGACCGACTTCGCCGGATGGCGGGCCGCCGCGCGACGTCTCGTGCTGGACGAAATCGCGCCGGAGGACGTGAGCTGGTCGGTGGGCAGCGCGGACTCGCTCTTCGGCGAGCCCGACGACCCGAGCGATCCGATGAACCCGGAACCCGCATTCACCGTGCCGCGATCCTTCGTCGAACGCAGCGCCGCGGCCCTCCTGCATCGCGACGCCGATCGCTTCGCGTTCCTCTATCGCGTGCTGTGGCGCCTGCGCCGCGAGCCGGGCCTGATGGAGATCGCCGTTGATCCCGACATCGTGCGGCTCGAGGCGATGGTCAAGGCGATCCGCCGCGACCTGCACAAGATGAAGGCCTACGTGCGCTTTCGCGAAGTCACGGTGCCGCAGTCCGCCGGCAGTCGGCCCCGCCCGTCGCAGGTCGAGCGCGCGCTCCGCGACGGCGACCACTTCAACGTGATGGCCCCGTGGTTCGTCGCGTGGTTCGAGCCGTCGCACTACATCGTGGAGGCGGTCGCGCCGTTCTTCACGCGGCGCTTCACGTCGATGCGCTGGGCGATCCTGACGCCGGACCGCAGCGCGTCCTGGGACGGGGCAAAGCTGAGCCTCGGGCCAGGCGCCCATCGCACCGATGCGCCGGAAGGCGACGTGCTGGAAGACCTGTGGCGCAGCTATTACGCGAACATCTTCAACCCCGCGCGTCTCAAGCTCGCCGCGATGCAGGGCCAGATGCCGAAGAAATACTGGAAGAACCTGCCCGAAGCCGAGCTGATCGCGCCGCTCGCGGCCTCGGCCCGGCGCCGCATGGACACGATGATCGACGCCGAAGCGTTGCCCGCGCCGGCGCGGGCCGCGCGCGTGATGCGGGCCGCGGGACATCGGTCCGCCGACCCCTCGACACCGGAAGCCATGCACGTCATTCCGGACCTCGCCTCGCTCGATCTCGCCTCGCTCGGTGACGCCGCGCGCGACTGTCGAGCGTGCCCGTTGTGGGAGCCCGCGACGCAGACCGTGTTCGGCGAAGGCGCGGACGACGCCCGCATCGTGGTCGTCGGCGAACAGCCGGGTGACCAGGAGGACCTCGCGGGCAAGCCCTTCGTCGGACCCGCGGGACAACTGTTCGATCGCGCCCTGGCCGAGGCCGGCATCGATCGCAAGACGCTGTACGTGACCAATGCGGTCAAGCACTTCAAGTTCATCGTGCGCGGCAAGCGCCGCCTGCATCAGTCGCCGAAGACGATCGAGATCCGTGCGTGCCACCCGTGGCTGGAAGCCGAGATCGGCAGGCTGCAACCAACGCTCGTCATCGCGATGGGCGCGTCGGCCGCGCAGAGCGTGTTCGGTCGCGCGACACCGGTCGAGAAGAGCCGGCGGCAGATCTTCGACCACGTCATCGGGGGCCATGGCACGCGCGTCGTCGTCACCGTGCATCCGTCGTATCTGCTGCGACTGCCGGACGAGGATGCCCGGGCCGCCGCGTATGCGAATTTCGTCGAGGACCTGCGGATCGCGCAAGCCGCGCTCTGAGGGACCCGTCGATCGGGCGACAATGTGGCATGCCACTTCGAACCGTCACCGCCACGCGCTACGTCACTCCCCTGCGTGAAGGCGGGTCGCTGCCGGCCGTCATCGAGGCCGACGACGACGGGCTCTACGTCGTCAAGTTCCGCGGCGCGGGCCAGGGCGCGAAGGCGCTGATCGCGGAGCTGGTGGCCGGCGAGCTCGCGCGCGCCGCGGGACTGCCGATCCCCGAAATCGTGTTCGTCGAACTCGACGCCGACCTGGGACGCAGCGAGCCCGACGCCGAGATCCAGGACCTGATCCGCGCGAGCGCGGGCCTGAACCTCGGCCTCGACTACCTGCCCGGGTCGGTGACCTTCGATCCGCTCGCCGAACAGGTCGATGCCGCCCTCGCGTCGGCCATCGTGTGGTTCGACGCCTTCATCACCAACGTCGATCGCACGCCGCGCAACGCGAACCTGCTGGTGTGGCATCGCCGACCATGGCTGATCGATCACGGCGCCGCGCTGTATTTCCATCACAACCTCGCGAGCCCCGTCGACCCGAGCCGCAAGCCATTCCCGCTGATCGCGGACCACGTGCTGCTGCCGTTCGCGGACCACCTGGAAGCCGCCGACGCGCGACTGTCCGCTTTGCTGACTCCTGACGTCATCGCCCGGATCGTCGCGGCGATCCCCGGCGTCTGGCTGGTCGACGGCGATGGGGCCGCACAGCGGCAGGCCTACGTCGACTATCTCGTCAACCGTTTGCAGGCGCCGCGCGCCTTCTTCGAGGAGGCCGTCCGTGCCCGCGCCACACACGTATGACTACGCGGTGATCCGCGTCGTCCCGCGCGTGGAGCGCGGCGAATTCGTCAACGTCGGCGTGATCGTCTGCTGCGCCCGCGAGGGCCATCTCGAGGCGCGCATCGAGGTCGACGAGTCGCGGCTGCTCGCGATCGATCCGACCATCGACCTTCCCGCGCTGGAAGCCAACCTAGCGACCATCCCGGTGATCTGCGCCGGCGGGCCGCAGGCCGGGCCGATCGGTCGACTCTCGATCCGCGAACGCTTCGACTGGCTGGTCGCGCCGCGCAGCACGATCATCCAGACGGCGGCTGTCCACATGGGTCGCTGCGAGCGGCTCGACGCGGCGCTCGAGCACCTGCTCGAGCGCATGGTGCGACCGCCGAAGCGCGTCAGCGACCCAGGCCCTTGAGCCGCGCGGGCTCCACGACCTCGATCCAGTAGCCGTCGGGATCCTTCACGAACGCGACGTCCTTCATCTTCCCCTGGTCGGGCCGCTTGACGAAGGTCACCTGGTTCTCGTCGAACCACGCCACCGCGGCGTCGAGGTCCGGCACCGAGAAGCAGAGATGCCCGAAGCCCTGCGGCTGCGCGTTGCCGTCGTGGTAGGCGAAGCCGGGATCGCCCTCCGTGCCCCAGTTGTGCGTCAGCTCCAGGATCGAGCGCTGCGAGAAGGTCCACGCGGTGCGTTCGCCGACGTCGTCGGGCGGCGGGTGCGCGTCGTCGGGTCGATGCAGGAACAGCAGCGAGAACTTCATCTCGGGAAAGTCGAGCTTGCGCAGCAGGCGCATGCCGAAGATGCGCGTGTAGAAGTCGAGCGCGCGCTGCGGATCCTTCACGCGCAGCATGCTGTGATTGAGCACGAAGCCGCGCGACGCCTCGCTCGGGTGCGGGCAGACGCCCGGCTGGGACTCGGTATCGAAGGCCATCGTGGTTGCGGAACGGTCGGTCTATCGGGCGCGCGAGGCCCGCGGCAATGCGTGCACGTTCGGGACGGCGGTGGTGGGCGGCTCGGCGAGGGACGAGGCCGCCTGCTCCTCGTCCCTCGCCCGGGCCCGTCGTCGCAGGTAGCGCATGCAGGTCACGCGCAGGAAGGACGCGAAGTTCGGCACCTCGCCGCGATGCGCGAGCACCTCGTCGTGGAACAGCGAGATCAGCGCGTTGGTCGTGCGGCCCTCGGCCTCGGCCATCTCGGCGAGGATGTCCCAGACCATGTTCTCCAGGCGGATGCTGGTCAGCGCGCCGTGGATGCGCACGGTGCGCGAGCGCTGCTCGTACTGGATCGGGTCGGCCTTGACGAAGAATTCACACATGGTCTGCTCCGGTCTCGAGGTTCAGATCGACTTGGCGCTCATCTGCTGCGCGATGTAGTCGGCCTGGCGGATCGCCAGCGTGACGATGGTCAGCGTCGGATTCTCGGCGCCACCGGTCGTGAACTGGCTGCCGTCGGAGATGAACAGGTTCGGGATGTCGTGCGTCTGGCCGTGCGCGTTGCACACGCTGTCCGACGCCTTGGCGCCCATGCGACAGGTGCCGAGGTTGTGGGTCGACGGATAAGGCGGCGTGCGGAACGACTTCACGGCCCCGGCGGCGGCATAGATGCGCTGGCCCTGGCGGAACGCGTGTTCGCGCATCGCGATGTCGTTGTCGTGATCGTCGTAGTGCACGTTCGGCACCGGGCTGCCCCACTTGTCCTTCACGTCGGTGTTGAGCGTGACGCGATTGGTCTCGCGCGGCATGTCCTCGCCGACGATCCACATGCCGGCAAGGTGCGTGTAGTTCTCCATGTAGTCGGTGAACTCCGAACCCCAGCCACCGGGATTCAGGAAGGCCGCCATGAACGGCACGCCGAGCGCCAGGGTCTCCATCTCGTAGCCGCCGACGAAGCCGCGCTTGGGATCGTTGGTCGCCTCGTCGCGCACGATGCCCGCCATCGTCGTGCCGCGATACATGTGCACCGGCTGCCTGAACATCCCGTACACGGAGCCGGTCAGGTGACGCATGTAGTTGCGCCCCACTTGCCCCGAGCTGTTGGCCAGCCCGTCCTTGAACTGGCTGGACGCCGACATCAGCAGCAGCCGCGGCGTCTCGATCGAATTGCCGGCGACGCAGACGATGCGCGCCTTCTGGCGCTGCTCGGCACCCGCCTTGTCGAAGTACACGACCGCGTTGACCTTGCCGCCCGCGTCGTGCTCGATGCGCACCACGTGGCTCTCGGGCCGCAGGTCGAGGTTGCCGGTCTTCTGCGCCTTCGGGATCTCGGTGTACAGCGTCGACCACTTGGCTCCGCTCTTGCAGCCCTGGAAGCAGAAGCCGATCTGCATGCACCGGCCGCGACCGTCGCGCGGCTGGCTGTTGATCGCCATGTTGCCGGTGTGGACCTGCTTGTAGCCGAGCTTGGTCGCGCCGGCGTACAGCACCTTGAAGTTGTTGTTGCCGGGCAGCCCGGGAATGCCGTGGGTGCGCGTCACGCCCATCTTGTCCTCGGCCTTCGCGTAGTACGGCTCGAGGTCCTGCAGCGTGATCGGCCAGTCCATCAGGTTCGCGCCCTTGACGTCGCCGTAGACGGTGCGCGTGCGGAACTCGTGGTCCTGGAGCCGCAGCGATGCGCCGGCCCAGTGGGTCGTGGTGCCGCCGACCGTCTTGCAGATCCACGCGGGCAGGTTGGGGAAGTCCTTCGCGACGCGCCAGTTGCCGGACGTGGTGCGGTTGTCGAGCCAGGCGATCTGGCTGAACGACTTCCACTCATCGTTGATGAAGGTGGCGCTCGACTGCGTGGCGCCAGCCTCGAGCACGACGACCTTGATGCCCTTCTGACACAACTCGTTGGCGAGCGTCCCGCCGCCCGCGCCGGAACCGATGATGACGACCGCCGAGTCGTCCTTGAAATCGATCGTGGCCATGCTGTCTCCTGTCTGTTGTCGTGATCGCGCGTCGCGCGATGAATCAGCCCCGCGGTGTGGCCGCGTTCAACCGAGGTAAGGGGGCGGGCTGGCTGCGACAGGCGGTGCGGGCAGCCACTTGAGGTCCTGGAAGCCGCGGGTGATGTAGCCGCCCTTCTCCCAGGCGGAGCCGGGATAGCCGAGCGCAGCGAACGCCATGTCGTTGTCGTACAGCGAGGTGACGCACTGGCCGCGCACGGCGTTGAAGAACGGCGTGCCTTCGATGCCCTTGACGATCGCCAGCTTCTTGGCCGGCGTGGCCTTGGCGAAGCGACCCCCGGCGGCCTGGTCGAGCGCCGCGGTGCCGTCCGCCAGCAATGCGGCCGTGGCAGGCGTGGCCGCGGCCTTCGCGTCGAGGTCCTTGGCGAGCAGCGCGTAGACCGCGTCGGGCAGCTTCTTGTGTGGAAACAGCACGCGCCCCATCGCGATCAGCGTCTCGCCCTGCTCGGTACTGAGCTTCGTCAGCTCGACCGCCCAGACCCGGGACGGCGCCAGCGATGCGAGCAGCGAGCCGCTGGCCAGCACTCCGATCAGGATCCCGGATCCCTTGAGGAACTCGCGGCGCGCGAGCGGCAGGTCGAGCCTGGGGACGGTTCCGTCGTCTTCGCGACAGGCGGTGGCGTCGAGCGCACCGGACAGGCTCGCGTCGGACGAGGCGATGGGGATCGTGCGCATGCTGGTCTCCTGATGATTCGGCGTCTGACGCGCCGTAAGGTCGGATCTGGCTCACGTGCAGTGTGGCACCAGTACCGGCCCGGCAGGTGCTATTCGGTTACCTACAACCACGACCGCCGTTCACTTCGGCAGTGCGAGGATCCACTTGGCCAGCCGATGGGCATCCTGCTCGGACAGCTTCGGGTGTGGCGGCATCGGGATGTCGCCCCACTTGCCGCTGCTGCCTTCGCGGATGCTGCGGACCAACTGGTCCTCCGCATCCGCGTGGCCGGCATATTTCGCGGCGACCGCGCGATAGGCGGGCCCGACGACCGGGTTGGCCACCGAATGACAGGCGAAGCATTCGTTCTTTCGCGCCAGGGCTTCGTTCGCCAGCGCGCTTCCACTGGTCGCCATCAAAAGGGCGACCAGCAGGGTCGACGGGCGGCGGTCGTTGAGGGTCATGCGGGCGTCTCCTTCGTTGCGCCCGACCATGGGTGTCGTGCCGGGCTGGCCGGCATGATGCGCGGACGTCGTGCGACGCGGGTGGTATCTCGCTACCTACGCGTCCGAAGATTCCTGCCGCCCGTCGGGAGCTGGTGACACTCGCCGCGCGCTGCGCTACACTCCGCGATCCGCGTCAAGGAGCGTTGCGACAGACCGTCCTCCGGTCTTGCCAGGCTTGACGCATCGCCGGTCTCTGCAATTCCCGACCCGCGATGGAAACGGCGCTCACGACTTCATTCGAAAGATAGGAGCTCGTGATGAGCGCTGTACTGAAATCCTCCCCCGCACCCACGTCGCATCCCCAAGGCGATTTCTCCGACTTCAAGGTCGCCGACCTCTCGCTGGTCGCCTGGGGCCGCAAGGAACTGCTGATCGCCGAGACCGAGATGCCCGGTCTGATGTCGATCCGCCACGAGTTCGCCAAGTCGCAGCCGCTCGCCGGCGCCCGCATCACCGGATCGCTGCACATGACGATCCAGACCGGCGTGCTGATCGAGACGCTGCAGGCGCTCGGCGCCGAAGTCCGCTGGGCATCGTGCAACATCTACTCGACCCAGGACCATGCCGCCGCAGCCATCGCGCTCAACGGCTTCAACGGCAAGGGCACGCCGGTCTTCGCGGTCAAGGGCGAATCGCTTGCCGACTACTGGGACTACACCCATCGCATCTTCGAGTGGACCGACGGCGGCTACTCGAACATGATCCTCGACGACGGCGGCGACGCCACGCTGCTGCTGCACCTCGGCGCGCGCGCCGAGAACGACGCGTCGCTGATCGCGAACCCGAACAGCGAGGAAGAGACCGAGCTGTACGCGTCGATCAAGGCCAAGCTGGCCGTCGATCCGACCTGGTACTCGGTGCGTCTGGCCGCGGTCAAGGGCGTGACGGAAGAAACCACCACCGGCGTGCATCGCCTGTACGAGATGCACAAGAAGGGCGAGCTCAAGTTCGCAGCCATCAACGTCAACGACTCGGTCACCAAGTCCAAGTTCGACAACCTGTACGGCTGCCGCGAGTCGCTCGTCGACGCGATCAAGCGCGCCACCGACGTGATGATCGCAGGCAAGGTCGCCGTCGTCGCCGGCTACGGCGACGTGGGCAAGGGCAGCGCGCAGGCCCTGCGTGCCCTGTCGGCCCAGGTGTGGATCACCGAGATCGACCCGATCTGCGCGTTGCAGGCCGCGATGGAAGGTTATCGCGTCGTGACGATGGACTACGCCGCCGACAAGGCCGACATCTTCGTCACCGCGACGGGCAACTACCACATCATCACGCACGGCCACATGGCGAAGATGAAGGACCAGGCCATCGTCTGCAACATCGGCCACTTCGACAACGAGATCGACGTCGCGTCGCTCGAGCAGTACGAATGGGACGAGATCAAGCCGCAGGTCGACCACGTGTCGTTCCCCGACGGCAAGAAGATCATCCTGCTGGCCAAGGGCCGTCTGGTGAACCTGGGCTGCGGCACGGGCCACCCGAGCTTCGTGATGAGCTCGTCGTTCGCCAACCAGACGATCGCGCAGATCGAGCTGTGGACGCGCAACGCCGACTATCCGGTCGGCGTGTACGTGCTGCCGAAGCACCTCGACGAGAAGGTCGCACGTCTGCACCTGTCCAAGCTCGGCGCGATGCTCACCGAGCTCACGCCGGTGCAGGCAGGCTACATCGGCGTCGAGACCGACGGTCCGTACAAGAAGGACACGTACCGCTACTGATCGATGTCATCCCGGCGAAGGGCCTGCCCCGGCAAGGGGCAGGCCGGGGCCGGGACCTCATTGTTGATTGGGCCCCGGCCTTCGCCGGGGTGACATTTTCTAGTGCGGTCGAACTCCATGCGCCTCATCCTCGTCTGGCTGATCAACGCCGTCGCCTTGCTCGCGGTGCCTTACCTGATCCCGGCGATCTCGGTCGACAGCTTCACGACGGCATTGATCGCGGCGCTCGTGCTCGGCCTCATCAACACGATCATCCGGCCGATCCTCGTAATCCTCACGCTGCCGGCCACGCTCTTGACGCTCGGCCTCTTCATCTTCGTCATCAACGGGCTGCTGTTCTGGTTCGTCGGTGACATCCTGCGCGGCTTCCACGTCGGCGGATTCTGGGCCGGCGTGTTCGGATCCATCGTCTACAGCGTGATCTCGTGGCTGCTCTCCGCCATCCTTCTTCGCGACGACTAGTGACCAACGCATCACCCGGCATCAGCTTCGAATTCTTCCCGCCGCGCACCCCCGAGGGCATCGACAAGCTGCGCGTCGTGCGCAAGGACCTGGCCGCCTTCGGCCCCGAGTTCTATTCGGTCACGTTCGGCGCGGGCGGCTCGACGCGCGAAGGCACGCTCGCCGCGATCACCGAGATGCACGGCGAGCGCATCGCGGCGGCACCGCATCTGTCGTGCATCGGCGCGTCCGAGACCGAGTTGCGCAACGCGCTGCTCCACTACCGCGACCTCGGTGTCCGGCGCCTGGTGGCGCTGCGCGGCGATCTCCCGTCCGGCACCGGTGCACTCGCGCGCGGCGACTTCCGCTATGCGCGGGACCTGGTGGAATTCGTGCGTCGCGAGACCGGCGACTGGTTCACGATCGAGGTCGCGGCCTATCCGGAAATCCATCCGCAGGCACGCTCGCCGGCCGACGACCTGGCCAACTTCGCATCGAAGTTCGCCGCCGGTGCCGACTCCGCGATCACGCAATATTTCTACAACGCCGACGCGTATTTCCGCTTCGTCGACGAGGCGCGCGCGCACGGCGTCGCAGCGCCGATCGTGCCGGGCATCATGCCCATCACCAACTACACGCAGCTCGCCCGGTTCTCCGACGGCTGCGGCGCGGAGATCCCGCGCTGGATCCGGCTCAAACTGGCGTCGTTCGGCGACGACCAGGCTTCCATCCGCGCGTTCGGTCTCGATGTCGTGGGCGACCTGTGCGAGCGGCTGCTGGCCGGGGGCGCGCCGGGCCTGCACTTCTACACGTTGAACCAGTCCGGACCGTCGGCGCAGATCTGCCAACGCCTCGGGCTCGCCGCCTGATCGGCATCAAGTTTTCGGCTGCCGCGCCGAGACAGATGGGCGACGCAAGGCGTCCGGCGCTTCGAATAGCGTTGTTTTCGGACGCCTTCCCTCGTATCGAAGCTGGATCGCCGGCGCTATTCTTGCAGGCAGGACGTTCGCCCACCGGGCTGTTGCCCCGACCCGTCCGCAGCCCCGATCCGCCACGTCTCCAGGTCAGCCCATGCTGCGCAACGCCGTCCAGATTCCCGTCACCCAGATCCGCATCGGCATGTTCGTGGCCGCGCTCGACAAGGACTGGCGCGAGACGACGTTCCTGCTGCAGGGCTTTCAGGTCCTGGACAACGACGACATCGCGAAGCTGAAGGCGCAATGCGCCGAGGTGACGATCGATCCGACGCACTCCATGCCCGGTTCGTTCGAGCATCTCCCCGATCTGCAACTCGTCACCAAGAAGTTCGAGGGCCTCGCGTGGATCAAGCGGCTTCGCGCCCGTTTCGGTACCTTCCAGGAAGCCTCGGATGCCGTCGCGAAGGAGCGCGAGGCCGCCGGCCTGATCCCACCCAACGTCATTCCGACGCTCTACGGCGAGATGAAGCCGATCGAGTCCGAGATCAAGCGGGCCGAGCAGGTCTACCAGAACACGGACGCGACGCTCGAGCTGATCACCAGGCAGGTCGCCGACGGCGAGAAGGTCAACCTCGACAAGCTCGGCGATGCGGTCGAGAACATGGTCGAGAGCGCGATCGCGAACCCCGATGCGCTGCTGTGGGTCGCGCGCATCCGCGCCGAGGACGCGGCAACCTATGCGCACGGGGTGAAGGTGGCGATCTATCTTCTGCAGCTCGGTCGGCACCTGGGGTTCCCGCCCGAACAGCTCGCCAATCTGGGCGCCATGGGTCTGCTGCTCGACCTCGGCAAGATCAAGGTCGATCGCGATCTGCTGCTCAGGCAGGGCAAGCTGTCCCCCGCCGAGTTCACGCGGGTCAAGGCCCACGTCGAACTGGGCGTGAAGGCGCTCGACGACTCCGGCGACGTCGATCCGGACGTGCGCGAGGGCATCGCGCAGCATCACGAGCGGCTCGACGGCAGCGGCTACCCGAAAGGCCTGACCGGTCCGATGATCACGATCTACGGTCGCATGGCGGCCGTGGCCGATTCCTTCGCCGCGTTGACCTCGCTGCGGCCGTACGCCGCGCCGCTGCCGGCCTACGATGCACTGAAGATCCTCTACGCCCAGGTCACCACCCACTACCACGCGCCGCTGGTCGAACAGTTCGTGCAGGCGATCGGGGTCTTCCCCGCCGGTTCGCTGGTCGAACTGACGTCCGGCGAAGTGGCCACGGTCCTCGCGCACAATCGCGTGCGCCGTCTGGAACCGCGCGTGCTGGTCCTCACCGATACCGAGAAGAAGCCGATCCACGAACCTACGCCGCTCGATCTCCTGCTCCAGCCCAAGGCTGCGGACGGCACCGACATCAAGATCGTTCGCGGCCTGCCGACCGGAGCCTACGGACTGGATCTGCGTCAGTTCTATTTCCAATGAGCTTCTGGTCGCGCGGGCAGGCGGCGTCCGGGGCAGCGTCGCTGCGGGTCGCCGCAGCGCCCGCGCGACCCCTGGCCGCCGAACGTCGGGATGACGCACCCGACTACCAGGCCGACCCCGACGTCCTGCTACCCATGCTCGACGAACTGGTTCGCCAGCGACGTTGGGGTTCCGGCACGACCAGCAGCGGCAGCGCCGGATTCGCCGTCTTCGTCATCGAACTGCGACGCAGCGACCGCACGCAGGCGCTGGCACGCGTGGACTCGGCACGCGCCGCGATGGATCTGGTCTGCCGGCGACTCGCGAAGATCCTCCGGCCGGGCGACCGCTTCGCGCTGAACGGCGTGGACGAGATCCTGCTGATCCTCCCGGAAGTCGACAGCACCGGTCGCGCGCTGCTCGTCGCTCGGCGGCTGGTCGACGACCTGCAGGAGCGGATGGTCGATCTGACGACGTACACCCGCGTGCGTCCGGCGATCGGTTGCGCGATCTTCCCGGCGCACGGCGACAATGCCGAGGAACTGATCGCCGCGGCCGACCGCGCGTCGCGCACGGCCCGCACGACCCGGGAAGGCTACCGGATCGCGGTGCGTGGCGAGCACGCCACGGAAGCCGCGCAGCTGTCGGCCGATCTCGAAGTCGCGCTCGAGGGCAACCATCTGCAGGTGTGGCTGCAACCGCAGCTCAACGTGCGGACGGGCATCTTCGATGCGGCCGAGGCGCTGCTGCGCTGGCCGAGGGCGGAAGGCCTTTCGCCGGTCTCGCCGATCGTCGCCGTGGAACTGGCCGAAAAGCACGGACTGATGCCCGACCTGACCCAGTTCGTCCTCAACACGGTGCTGCGCGAGTCCGCGCAGTTCCGGCAGCGGGGGCTCGACCTGCGCATCGCGATCAACGTGTCCGCATCGATGCTCACCGACGCCACCCTGCCGAGAACGGTACAGCTGGCGCTCGAACTGTGGGACGTGCCGCCCGATCGCCTGACGCTCGAGGTCACCGAGAACACGTTGATGGTGGATGCGGAACGATCGCTCGCCATCCTGCACGAGCTCAAACAGCTCGGCACCCGCCTGTCGCTGGACGACTTCGGCACCGGCTATTCGTCGTTCGCCTACTTGCGACGCATGCCGCTCGACGAGCTCAAGATCGACCAGCTGTTCGTGCGCAATCTCAGCACGCTGCCCGACGGATCCGTCAATCCGCAACGTGAAGGCGACCTGCGGATCGTGCGATCGATCATCGACATCGCGCACAATTTCGACATGCATACCGTCGCCGAAGGCGTCGAGGACGAGGAGACGCTGGAACTGGTGAAGGGCCTCGGCTGCGACGTCATCCAGGGCTACTTCACCGGTCGCCCGATGCCGCTCTCCCAGGTCGATGCGTGGTGGCGGGAACGCCGGCCCTGAACCGTTCGCCGCGAGGTCAGCGGACGCATTCCTCGGTGACGACATAGTCGAGCGGCACGTCGTGCGGCCCCGGCGCGAAGTGCTCCGCGCGCATGGCTTCGTAGGCGATGCCGATCGTCTTGCAGCGCCGTGCAGCGAGCGTGCGGTCGTAGTAGCCGCCGCCGTAGCCGAGCCGATGCTTCACGCCGTCGGGACCGACCGAGAAGCCCAGGCAAGGTACGAGCAGCAGCTCGACGTACACGGCGTTGCCGGACGTCGGGACGGGCACGCCGAGAAAGCCCGGCGCCATCGCCGACTGCGGCTTCCAGTGGACGAACGTGAGCGGACGCTGCACCCGGTCGACCAGCGGCAACCCGATCCGGTGCCCGCCCTTGGTGAGCTCGTGGAACAGCGGACGGATGTCCGGCTCGTTGCGGATCGGCCAGTAGCCACCGATGCGCCACGGCGGCCGGCTGCCGCGCAGCATGTCGCGGATCAGCGGACGCAGGTGATCGACGATCCGGTGGTCCATCTCGAGCCGCGCGACAGCGGCCAGCTCGTCGCGAAGGTCCAGGAGCCGCTTGCGTTCCGCATCGCGCGACCGATGCGCGTCGGCGGCCGACGCCTCGTCGGCCAGCTCCGGCGGCCCGTCGATGTCCGGGCCTTGCGAGGTCGAGGCGATCATGAACCCAATGCTAAGCTAAGTCGCCCGATGCGTCATGGTCGCAAGGCTTCCCTTCGACCTGCAGCCGACAGGCGCTTGATCTCCGTCACCGCCGCGGACCCGTGCTCCGGCAAATCCACCACAGTTCGATTACCGGCGTGTCGTCCGCAAGGCCAGTCGCGCGTTATCCGTTGATGCCCCTCCCGCCCGCGCCCCGTTCCTTGCCCTCACGCCTCCTCCCGACGGTCGGGGCGCTCGCCGTAACGCTGATCGGACTGGTCGGTCCCGCCGCGCATGCCGCTCCCAAGGCAGCCAAGCCGGTCGATGCGGCGACGGCGGCCGCCCGCGTCGACAACGCCGACGACGCGTTCCTCGCCGCCCGAGACGCGTTCCGCGGTGGCGACCTCGCGCGCGGCACGCTGCTCGCGCAGCGGGTCAACGCGCTCGACGGGCGCCATCCGCTGGCCGCGTACCTCGCGTACTGGGCCCTCTCACGGCAGATCCGCGACTACGGCGATGCGCTGACGGCCGACGCGCCCGACGACGCGATCCGCGGCTTCATCGCCCGCAACCCCGGCAGCGTGGTGGCCGACCTGGCGCGGCGCGACTGGCTGGTGGCGCTCGGCAAGCGCGGCGAGTGGGCGACCTTCGAGGCCGAGATGCCGAAGTTCGCGCTGAACGACGATGCGCAGGTGACCTGCTTCCAGCTGACGGCGCGCGCCCTGCGGCAGATCCGCGGCGCGACGGGTCGCAGCGAGGCGGCGGACGCGGAAGGCGCCTCCGAAGCGTCGATCACCGAACTGCTTCGCCTGTCGCGCGCCGCGCTCGCGCAGCCGCGCGACTACGCGAGCGACGTCGGCGCCTGCGCGACCCTCGCGCGCGTGCTGGTCGCCGAGAAGCGCCTCACGCAGCAGGACATCTGGGGATGGATGCGGCTCGCATCCGACGCCAACAACGCGACCGCGGTCCGCCGTTACGCCTTGCTGCTGAGCGATGCCGACCGCGGTGGCGACAGCCCGCGTTTCTATCGTCAGCTCGACGCCGTTCTCGACAAGCCGGCGGTCTGGCTCGCGAAGACCAACGAGGGGGGCGAGGGTGGCGGCGTGCGCTACAAGCGCGAACTCGCCGTGCTCGGCTTTGCGCGGATCGTCCGCGCCGATCCGCAGAACGGCGCCTTCAGCCTGCAGCGGCAGCCGGCCGACATGCTGACCTCATCCGAGATGGCCTACCTCAACGCGCAACTCGCCGCGGCCACCGCGAAGAAGCAGCTGCCCGAGTCGGTGGAGTGGTCGAAGAAGTCGCTGAACGCGGAAGGCCTGTCCGAGGACATCCTCGGCTGGCAGGTCCGCGGGGCCCTGCGCGCCGAGGACTGGAAGCTGGTCGAGGTGCTCATCGAGAAGATGCCGCCGGAGATGCGGCGTGCCCAGGCGTTCGAAGGCACGTGGGCCTACTGGCTCGGCCGCGCGTACAAGACGCAGAAGAAGAACGAGGCCGCGCAGGCCCAGTTCCGGCAGGTCGCGGACCAGTTCGGGTTCTACGGGCAGCTGTCGACGGAGGAACTCGGCCAGAAGGTCACCCTGCCGTCGCGCGCCCAGCCCGCGAATGCCGCCGAGGTCGCGGCGGCGAAGGCGCTGCCCGGCTTCCAGCGCGCCCTGTCCTTCTACCGCCTCGACCTGCGCCGCGAAGGCAATCTCGAATGGAACTTCACGCTGCGCGGGATGAGCGACCGCGAGCTGCTCGCGGCGGCCGAATTCGCGAATCGCAACCAGCTGCTCGACCGCGCGGTCAACACCGCGGACCGCACGCGCAGCGAACACGACTTCGCGTTCCGCTTCCTGATGCCGTTTCAGGCGCAGATGCAGGAGAAGGCGACCGCGGTCGGGCTCGATCTCGACTGGGTCTACGGGCTGATCCGCCAGGAATCCCGCTTCGTGCAGGTGGCGCGCTCGTCGGTCGGCGCGTCGGGGCTGATGCAGCTCATGCCGTCGACGGCCAAGTACGTCGCCAAGAAGATCGGCCTGGACAGCTATCGGCCCGACGGCGTCGCCGATCTCGACACCAACCTCACGCTGGGTACGAGCTACCTGCGCATGGTGCTCGACGACCTCGACAACCTGCCGGTGCTGGCCACCGCCGCGTACAACGCCGGCCCGGGCCGGCCGCGCGCGTGGCGCGCCACGCTGACGCGCCCGGTCGAAGGCGCGATCTTCGCCGAGACCATCCCGTTCAACGAGACGCGCGACTACGTGAAGAAGGTGATGAGCAACGCGACCTACTACGCGGTGCTGATCACCGGCAACCCGCAGTCGCTGAAGGCCCGCATGGGCTTCGTCGGGCAGCGCGGCTACACGGCGTCCGAGCTGCCTTGAACGGCGCCTGCTCTAAGATGCCGTGCATCGCGGCAGCGTGACGGCTCGACAGGAAAACCATGCGGCACCAAGACATTCTGGTCATCGGCGGTAGCGGATTCATCGGCGGCCATCTGGCCGCCGCCCTGGTGCGCGACGGGCGGCGGGTCACGATCCCGACGCGCCGCCGCGAGGTCGGCAAGCGGCTGATCCTGCTGCCGACGGTCGACGTCGTGCAGGCGGACGTGACCGACGACGCGACGCTCGCGCGACTCGTCGCCGGCAAGGATGCCGTCATCAACCTCGTCGGCATCCTGCATGGCGATGCGAAGGCCTTCGAGGCCGCGCACGTCGACCTGCCGCGTCGCATCGTCGCCGCCTGCCGCCAGGCAGGCGTGCCACGCCTGCTGCACATGAGCGCCCTCGGCGCGAACGAACACGGTCCGTCGCTCTACCTGCGCTCGAAGGCGGCGGGCGAGGTGCTGGTCGAACAGGCGGGCAACGTCGGCGACGCGAGCCACCCGCCGATGGCGGTGACGATCTTCCGTCCGTCGGTGGTGTTCGGGCGCGACGACCGCTTCCTCAATCTCTTCGCAACGATGCAGCGCTGGCTGCCGGTGATCCCGCTCGCCAAGGCCGACGCGCAGTTCCAGCCGGTCTCCGTGCACGACGTGGCCGAGGCGTTCGCGGTCGCGCTCGACGACCCCGAGTCGTTCGCGCGCACCTACGAGCTCACGGGACCGCGCATCTACACGCTCGCCGACCTGGTCCGGATCGCCGGCACCTACCGCGCAGGCGGACACGGGCGCCCGCGTCCGATCATTCCGTTGCCCGCCGCGCTCGGACGACTGCAGGCCGCGTTCCTCGAGTTCGCGCCGGGCCCCACGCTGATGTCGCGCGACAACTTCGATTCGATGCAGACCCACAACATCGCCAGCGGCGGGTACGCGGGCCTGGCCGATCTCGACATCGTGCCGACGCCGCTGGAGCAGGAGGCCTCGGTGTATCTGGCCGGCAAGAGCCGCCGCTCGCATCTCGATCACCTGCGACACGACGAGCATCCCTGATCCCCATGCTCACGCTCGTCATCGGCAACAAGAACTACTCGTCGTGGTCGCTGCGGCCGTGGCTGCTGCTGACCGAGGCCGGCATCCCGTTCGAGGAGGTCCGCCTGTCGCTGTCCACGCCGTCGTTCGCGGCCCGGATCGCGCGGTACTCGGCGGCCGGACGCGTGCCGGTCCTGGTCGACGGGGACATCCGGGTCTGGGACACGCTGGCGATCGCGGAATACCTGGCCGAGCGCTTTCCCGATCGCGGGCTCTGGCCGGCGGACGTGGCGCAGCGCGCGCGTGCACGATCGATCTGCGCCGAGATGCACGCCGGCTTCTCGACGCTGCGTCAGGCGATGCCGATGAACGTTTCCGCCTCGCTGCCCGGCATGGGCTGGAGCGTCGCGGTGCAGGACGACATCGACCGGCTGGTGACGGTGTGGCGGGAGTGCCTCGAACCGTCCGGTGGCCCGCTGCTGTTCGGCCGCTTCACGATCGCCGACGCGTACTTCGCGCCGGTGATGTCGCGCCTGTCGACCCATGCGGTCGCGCTGCCGGACGACATCGCCGCGTATCGCGATCGCGTGCTCGCGCTCGGCGGCATGCGCGCCTGGGCCGACGCGGCGGCCGCCGAGACCGAGTTCATCGCCGACGACGAGCCGTATCGCCGATCGCGCTGAATCGCGCCGACCGCGATGAAGACCTACATCGTCGGCGGCGCGGTCCGCGATCGACTCCTCGGACTGCCGGTCAGCGACCGTGATCACGTCGTGGTCGGCGCGACCGTCGACGAGATGCTGGCGGCGGGCTTCAAGCCGGTCGGTCGTGACTTCCCGGTGTTCCTCCATCCGGTGACCCACGAGGAATACGCGCTGGCGCGGACCGAACGGAAGGTCGCACCGGGCTACGCCGGTTTCGTCTTCCATGCGGATCCGACCGTGACGCTCGAGGCCGATCTCGCGCGCCGCGACCTCACCATCAACGCGATGGCGCAGGACGATGCGTCGGCTGCGGTGATCGATCCGTTCGATGGCCAGCGCGACCTCGCGCTGCGCCTGTTCCGCCACGTGGGCCCCGCATTCGTCGAGGACCCGGTTCGCCTCTTGCGCGTCGCGCGCTTCGCCGCGCGCTTCGCGGACTTCACCATCGCGCCCGAGACGCTGGCGTTGATGCGACGGATGACCGATGCAGGCGAGATCGACGCGTTGGTGCCGGAGCGGGTCTGGCAGGAGATCTCGCGCGGCCTGATGGAGCACACCCCGGTCCGCATGCTCGCCGTGCTGGAGGACAGCGGCGCGTTCGCACGTCTCCTGCCGGAGCTCGCGGTCGCCTTCGCCGCCGATCCCGGACGACGGCCCGCGACGCTCGACGCGCTCGCGTGCGCGGCCGAGACCGACAGCGCCGTCGATGTCCGTTTCGCGATCCTCGTCCAGTTCGTCGAGCCGTCTTCGATCGAGACGCTCTGCACGCGCTTCGCGGTACCGAAGGCGGTGCGCGAACTCGCGTCGATCGTGGCCCGCGAACGCGACGACATGATCGCGGACGCCGGATCGCAAGCTTCCGCATCGGCCCACCTGCGCGTCGCCGAAGGAATGGAGCGCAGCGATGCGTTTCGCCGCGCGCCGCGCTTCGTGCAGGCCGTGGCGGCCGTCGCGTGCAGCTTCGAGGACCGGCACCAGCGATCGCGCTTCGTCGGGCGCATGCGGCACGCACTCGACGCGGCGAGTGCGGTCGATGCGGGACGCATCGTTCGCGAAGCCGGCAACGATCCGACCACCATCGCCGCACGCCTGCGCAGCGCGCGGCGCGCGGCGATCGTCGCGTCTCTCGACGACCCCGAAGCCGCGCGCTGACGACAACCGTCCGCAACCCAGGTCACGGACGTGTCATGTAGAACGTGCATCGTCACGCGTCTTCATGTCAGACCTCCCCAGAACTTTCCCGGCGAAGGCCGCTCTATCGCTCCCCACCCGTGACGTCTTGTGATCGCTCACCGGCTTGTGTTGCCACAAACGACCGTGGTTGCCGCGGGTCGCGATACGACCGATGGGGAAATTCAGCACCCTCGATCGAAGCCATTTCCTCCTCCACGGCCCGCCACGTTCGGGTTGGCTTCACACGCATTCGTGGATCGATGAACACCTTGAAAGGATGTAAGTGAAAAAGAAACTATTGGCAGCCTCGATTGCGACACTCTTCGCCGGCGTCGCGCATGCCCAGACGAGCGTCACGCTCTATGGCATCGCGGACGGCAACGTGCGTTTCGATCACACGGCGATCGGCACGTTGAAGTCGGTCGGCAGCGGCGGCGAATCGGGCTCGCGATGGGGCCTTCGCGGCACGGAGGATCTCGGCAATGGCATTCGTGCCAACTTCGTCTTCGAGCAGGGCGTCGATCTGAGCGACAACAGCGTCCCGCAGGGCGATGTGGCCGCCACCACGTCCGGGAACGCGGCATCGTCGACCGGTGGCCGCATGTTCAGCCGCACCGCGACCGTCGGCATCGGTTCGGCCGCCGCAGGCGATTTGCGGGTCGGACGTGCCTACACCCCGTTCTACAACCTCTGGAGCGCGCTGGACGTGATGGGCGCGGGTCTGGCTGGCGGCGCACAAAACTATATTGCGCTCGGCGTCGGTACACGCTTCGACAACGCGATCTACTACGACAGCCCGAAGGTCTACGGCCTGCAACTCACCGGCGCCTATCGCCTGGGCGAGTCGACCACCTCGACCGCCACCGCAGCGAAGACCGGCAACAACGCGGGCAACCTGGCGTTGACGTACGCCGCCGGGCCGATCCTTGCCGGTTACAGCTTCCTGTCCGCCAAGAACGCCGCTGACAACAACACGACCCGCTCGCAGGTCGCTGGCCTGGCGTACGACTTCAAGGTCGCCAAGCTGAGCGGCCTCTGGTCGAACGTACGCAACGACACCACCATACGCATTCGCAGCTACGGTCTCGGCGTGTCGGTGCCGATCCAGGCGTTCAACCTGTTCGCGCAGGTGGCGCGCGTCGACAACCGATACGACGTCAACAACAGCGCGTTGAAGAACGACGACTCGACCTTCTTCGGCGTGGGGGCGAACTACTCGTTCTCCAAGCGGACCGATGTCTACACGTCGTGGGCCAAGTTCAAGAACAAGAACAACGCCACCGTTCGCGTGCAAGACGCCAGCAACTTCGGCCTGCAGACCATCGCCGGCACGACCGCGAACGTCACGCCGGGCTTCGATCCGTGGTCGGCGCAGGTCGGCATTCGCCATCGCTTCTGATCCGGCGGCGAACGCAACCAACGACAAAGGCGCCTTCGCAGGCTGTGTCGATGGTCTCGAGGTTGGCCTCAGTGAACGCCCCGCATTGCGGGGCGTTTTCTTTGGCTGGAAGTGGCGAGAAAGGCTCAGCCCTTGAGCGCCTGCTGCCGGTTGTTGGGTTGTTGGCTAGCAACGCGAGACCCAACGCGCTGCGAGCTGACGGCGGGATGTGTGCATCAGCGCACAGACAATCCGCCCGATCCAGCGCAAGTTGAGTCGTCGTTCACCTGATCTCACGACCCCACGGAGGTCTCGCGTCATGCCCCTCGACTCCCGACCATCGCAACACGCCTCGACGTCGCCGGCAGCACCGCCTGCCAAGCCCGACGGGCCCGCTGCAACGACCGCGAAGTCGCATGGCGCCCGGCCGACCGAGGGCGGGGACGTCGAATACACGTGTCCGATGCACGCACAGGTCCGCCAGACGGGGCCAGGCGCCTGCCCGATCTGCGGCATGGCCCTGGAGCCCGTGATGACGACCACGGCGACCGGCGAAAGCCCGGAGCTGCGCGACATGACGCGCCGCCTGTGGATCGGCCTCGCGTTCGCCGTTCCGGTGTTCGTCCTGGAGATGGGCAGTCACGTCCTCGACCTGCACCGCTTGATCAGCGGTCAGGCATCCAACTGGGTGCAGCTCGCGCTTTCCACGCCCGTCGTCCTCTGGGCAGGATGGCCGTTCTTCGTCAGGGCCTGGGCATCGGTGAGGAACCGGAGCCTGAACATGTTCTCGCTCATCGCGCTGGGGACCGGCGCAGCGTGGCTGTACAGCATCGTGGGCACGCTCGCGCCTTCGTTGTTTCCTGCGGAATTCCGGATGCGCGACGGCGCGGTCTCGGTGTACTTCGAGGCGTCTGCCGTCATCACCGTCCTCGTCCTTCTGGGACAGGTGCTCGAGTTGCGTGCGCGCGAGAAGACGTCTGGCGCCATCCGCGCGTTGCTGGACCTGGCGCCCAAGTCGGCGTCGAGAATCAAGGCGGACGGCACGGACGAAAGCGTGTCGTTGGAAGTGATCGGGCTGGGCGATTTGCTCCGCGTTCGTCCCGGCGAAAAGGTTCCCGTCGATGGCACGCTGACCGAGGGCAGGACCACCATCGACGAGTCGATGGTCACCGGCGAGCCGACTCCGGTCGGCAAGGGGGTGGATGCGAGCGTGACGGCGGGCACCGTCAACCAGACGGGAAGCTTCGTGATGCGTGCCGAAAAGGTCGGGGCCGACACGCTCCTCGCCCAGATCGTCCGGATGGTGGCGACGGCTCAGCGCAGCCGTGCCCCCATCCAGCGGCTGGCCGATCAGGTGGCAGGCTGGTTCGTGCCTGTCGTCATCGTTGTGGCGGCGTTGGCGTTCGTCGGCTGGCTCGCCTGGGGGCCGGCGCCTGCGTTCTCCTACGCGTTCATTGCGTCGGTGGCCGTCCTCATCATCGCCTGCCCCTGCGCCCTGGGCCTGGCCACGCCGATGTCCATCATGGTCGGCGTCGGGCGGGGCGCGCAACTCGGCGTGCTCATACGCGATGCTCAGGCGCTCGAGCGCCTGGAAAAGGTCGACACACTCGTGGTCGACAAGACCGGCACCCTGACCGAGGGCCGGCCCAAGGTCACGACCGTCATCACGGTCGAGGGCTTCGACCCCGATGCCCTGATCCGGAAGCTCGCCAGCGTCGAGCGTGCCAGCGAGCACCCACTCGCCGCGGCGATTGTCGAGGACGCGGCGACACGCAAGCTCGTGCTGTCCCCGGTGACGGACTTCGACTCACCCGTGGGCCAGGGCGTCGTCGGCGTGGTTGACGGTGTGAAGGTGGCGTGCGGCAGCGCCAGTTTCGTCGGCGGGCAGGGCGTCGATGTGACGAGTTTCCAGGTGCAGGCGGAATCGGTGAGAGCGAAGGCGGCGACGGTCATCTTCGTCGCCATCGACGGAGGTCTCGCAGGGTTCGTCGGCATCACCGATCCCATCAAGCCGACCAGCGCCGAAGCGATCGGGCTTCTGAAGGAGGCCGGCGTGCGTGTCGTCATGCTCACCGGGGACGGCAGGACCACGGCCGAGGCGGTCGGACGCGAGCTCGGAATCGACGAGGTGGTTGCCGATGTGCTGCCTCAGGACAAGGTCGCGACGGTGGAACGCCTCAAGCGCGAAGGCCGGATCGTGGCGATGGCCGGCGACGGCGTCAACGACGCGCCCGCCCTGGCTGCAGCGGACGTCGGTATCGCGATGGGCACGGGAACGGACGTGGCGATGGAGAGTTCGGGCGTGACGCTCCTGAAGGGCGACCTGCTCGGGATCGTCCGTGCGCGGCAGCTTTCGGAGGCCACCATGCGCAATATCCGGCTCAATCTCTGGTTCGCGTTCGCCTACAACGCGGCAGGCGTGCCGATCGCCGCCGGGATTCTCTATCCCTTCTTCGGGGTCCTCCTGTCGCCCGTCATCGCGGCGGCGGCCATGTCCCTCTCGTCGGTCAGCGTCATCGCGAATGCCTTGCGGCTTCGCACGGTCCGCATCGGATAGCGCCGACAGGGGCGGTGCGGTCCCACGCGCTCGCCCATCCTGCGAACACCGGTGCCGAAGCGTTTCCCGGCAGGTGCAGCGGCGGAGGGGACGATGCCCGGTGGCGCCATCGTCGAATGAGGGATCGTGAAACGCATCGGGGCGCCCGAAGGCGCCCCGATTCCAGCCATGCAACGACCGAAGGCCGTTGCGCGTTCCGCCGGGCGATCAGTAGTCGATCGTGTTGCTGCCCGGCGCCTTCTTGACGAGCTGGCGGGTCGCGATGGCCTGGGCGCGCACTTCTTCGCGCGACCGTACCGAGCCCTTGGCGACGTTCGGCAGGTCCACGTCGTTGTGGTCGAGGCCACCGGTCGCGCGGGCGGCCAGCGTCTCGCCCTTGACCTGCGCGCGCGTCTTGCCGAACGGCACGGCGGCTTGGTCATCGGGCAGATCGACATCGTCGTGGTTCAGCTCGCCGGCCTTGCGGGCCTGCAGGACCGACTGCTTGACCTGGGAGCGCGACAGCGAGCTCGCGGGATCCTGGTACTGGACCGGGCTGTACAACTCACCGGCCTGGGCGGAGACCGCGGCGGCGCCGAGCAGGGCGGCGAGGAGAAGGGAAGTGGTCTTGGTCATCATGGTTCCTTTGCATCGAGACTGGGAGGAGGGCCGGGGCGCTTCATCTGCGTCGCTTGTGGCATGGACGGCAGTATCAGCGCAGTGCAGCAATATCTCCAATCGATGAGACTTATTCTAGGTATACGAAATCAGATATCAAACTAAAGCGAATCGACTCGGTTCGTGCGCCCGAAACCGGTCAGATTCCGGGGTCGCCGCGCGATGGCGATCACCTTGAAGAGTTCGCCCATCTCCGCTTCCGACAGCAGGATCTGGAGGGCCGCGGCCTGCGGCGCCCAGCCCGCCGGATCAGCGGCGTCGCCCCGCAGCAGTCCCGCGATCCCGCAGTCGATCAGGAAGCTGGCCTGGCTCGTGTAGCCAATCACGGCCCCCCCGACGTCGGCGGCGGCGTCGGCGACCGCGCTGAAATCGACGTGGCTCGTCAGGTCCTGCAGCCCGGGAACCGCGAGGATGTCGAGGCTCGATCGATGGCGGCGATGCGCCATCAACGTGCCGCCGGCGCGCTGCGGGTGGTAGTACTCACTCGCAGGGAAACCGTAGTCGATCATCAGCATCGCCGACGCGTTGCTCATCCGGCTCACGAGCGTCGCGACCAGGCCGCGCACGGCAGGATGGACTTCGGTGAGGTAGCCGTCCGGCAGCTGCGCGACCGCGCGCACCGAGTCGTCGGCCAGGCGGGCGATCTGGGTGGTCGACGGCCGGTCCGCGAACCGCAGCCCGGCAGCATGCCGTGCGACCCCGCGCGTGAGCCAGCCGGATCCGTCGCGGACCACCAGTTCGACCGGCAGCGCATCAAGCACCTCGTTGCCGAGGACGACCCCGTCGATCCGCTCGGGCAGCGTGTCGAGCCAGGCGACCCGGTCCGCCAGGTGCGGCGCGAGGCGCGCGAGCGTTGCAGCCTGCCGCTCGCGGAAGTCGGCGGAGACTTCGAGCAGCAGGTAGCGGGCAGGCAGGGCATCGAGCTCCTCCAGCGCCAGCAGCAGGTCGCACGCCAGCCGGCCGCTGCCGCCGCCCAGTTCGAGGATCGTCGTCCCGCCGTCGGCCAGGACCTCGGCCACCGGTCGTGCGAGCGCCTGCGCGAACAGCGGCGTCAGCTCCGGCGCAGTGACGAAGTCGCTGCCGCCGGACGGGTGCCGCCCCACCTTGGCGGCGCCCGCGCTGTAGTAGCCGAGCCCCGGCGCGTAGAGCGCCAGTCCCATGAAGCGCGAGAAGGGGAGCCAACCGCCGGCCGCGTCGATCTCCTGTTCGATCAGCGCGCCCAGTCGCGCGCTGGTCGCCCGGGCCGCGGGCGAGTCGTCGACTTCGGGCGTCGCGGATGGAGCGGGTTGTGCGGTCATGCGCGCATTCTAGGCAAGCGTCGCACTCCAACCGGCCCACGGGCCGCTGCGACGCGATCCTTTAAACTCGCCGGTCCTCTCCACCGGCCCCTGTCCCATGAAAACGCGTACGCGCACGAGCGCGACCCCTGCACCCTTGCCGAAGGGCACTGCGCTCGTGACCGGTGCCGCGAAGCGTCTGGGTGCCGCGATCGCCGTCGCGCTCGCCGAAGACGGCTGGGATGTCGCGGTCCATTACGCCCGCTCGGCCGATGCGGCGCAGGACACCGTCGACGCGATCCATCGCACCGGTCGACGCGCGATGGCGTTCGATGCCGACCTGGGCGACGAGGCCGCGACCCGCACTCTCGTGAAACGCGTGGCCGCCGGACTGTCGGCGCCGCTCTGCCTGGTCAACAACGCGTCGCTGTTCGAGGCCGACGACGCGGCCACCTTCGGTTATGAGAACGCAGCGGCGCACATGCGCCTGAACGTGGCCGCGCCCGTCGTGCTCGCGCAGACGATGCACGGGCTGCTGCGCGCCCGGCAGCGCGGCGTCGTCGTCAACCTGCTCGACCAGAAGCTCTTCAATCCCAATCCCGACTTCCTGTCGTACACGCTGTCGAAGGCGGCGCTCGAGAGCGCGACGACGCTGCTCGCGCGCGCGCTGGCGCCGAAGCTGCGGGTCGTCGGCGTCGCACCCGGCATCACGCTGCCGTCGGCCGACCAGACGAAGCGGGAGTTTGCAAAGGCCCATGCGAAGACGCCGCTGGGGCGGTCCAGCACGCCTGCCGACATCGCCACCGCGATCTGCTATCTCGCCGGTGCCGAGGCCGTGACCGGCACCACGCTGATCGTCGACGGCGGCCAGCACCTCGTGCCGACCGACCGCGACGTCATGTTCATGGGCCGCGCATGACCACGATGCCGACCTCCCTCCTGCACCCGCTGCTGGCCGACTGCCGCCGCGTCTACCTGCGCAACTTCGACCTGCTGGCGAACATCGGCATCCACGAGTTCGAGAAGAACGGCGCGCAGCGCATCGTCGTCAACATCGACCTGTACGTGCCGCTCGTCGCGACCACGCCACGGCACGACAAGATCGACGAGGTTCTCGATTACGATTTCATCCACGCGACGATCCGGGAACGCGTCGCGGTCGGCCACATCAACCTGCAGGAGACCCTGTGCGACGACCTCGCGCGCGTCCTGCTGGCGCATCCGCAGGTGCGGGCCGTGCGCGTGGCGACCGAGAAGCCCGACGTCTATCCCGACTGCGATGCGGTCGGCGTCGAAGTGTTCCATGTGAAGGCATCGACGGAGTGACGATGGCCGCAGTCCTCGAACCGACCCACCTGCAGCACACGCAGGCCGCGCACGCGCAGCGCTCGGTCAGCGATCGCAAGCTCGAGAAGCGCCTGTGCCGGCTGGCCGGTCAGGCGATCGGCGACTTCAACATGATCGAGGACGGCGACCGCGTGATGGTCTGCGTGTCGGGCGGCAAGGACAGCTACGGCCTGCTCGACATCCTGCTCAAGCTGCGCGACCGCGCACCGATCCGCTTCGAACTCGTCGCCGTCAACCTCGACCAGAAGCAGCCCGGTTTTCCGGCGCACGTGCTGCCCGAGTACCTCGCGCGGCTCGGCGTGCCTTTCCACATCGAGACGCAGGACACCTATTCGATCGTCAAGCGCCTGATCCCCGAGGGCAAGACCACCTGCTCGCTGTGCTCGCGGCTGCGCCGCGGCGCGCTGTACAAGGTCGCGACCGAACTGGGCGCGACTAAGATCGCGCTCGGCCATCATCGCGACGACCTGTTCGAGACCTTCTTCCTGAACCTGTTCTATGCGGGAAAGATGAAGGGCATGCCGCCGAAGCTGGTGTCCGACGACGGGAAGCACATCGTGATCCGCCCGCTCGCCTACGTCGCCGAACGCGACCTCGAACGGTGGGCCGTCCTGCAGGACTATCCGATCATCCCGTGCGACCTGTGCGGCGCGCAGGAAAACCTCAAGCGCCAGGAAATGAAGGCGATGCTGCGCGACTGGGAGCAGCGCTTCCCCGGGCGCATCAAGAGCATCGCGGCGGCGATGCAGTCGGTCACGCCGTCGCACCTGCTCGACCGCACGATCTTTCCGTTCGAGGGACTGCGGGCCGACGGCACCGCGACGGCCGACGGCGACCTGGCCTTCGACGAGGATCCGTGCACCACCGGCGAAACCGGCAGTCGCATCGACGTCGCGTCCATCGGCCGCCTCACGCGCGAGGAAGACCGATGAGCGGACAGGGTTCCGGCGGCAACGTGCTGGCCGCGATCTGCAGCTTCTTCATCCCGGGACTGGGCCAGCTGGTCCAGGGCCGGCTGCTCGCGGCCTTCCTGTTCTTCGTCGCGGCGGCCGCGCTGTGGGTCGTGCTGCTCGGCTGGGTCATCCACCTGTGGTCGGTGATCGACGCGGCGCGCTGGCAGTCCACCTAGCTCAGATCGCGTCCTGCTGGAACGCGGTGATCGCGCGGTACTGCTCCTCGAGCTGACGCGGAATCGCCGCGAAGATCGGCGCGAGGCGCGCGTAGACCGCGGCGGCGGCGGGATCGGGTTCGTGCGTGTAGGTCGCCCCGATCAACGGCGCGACCTCGTCGAGCGAGTCCATCATCCCGATCGCGTAGAGCCCGAGCATCGCCGCGCCGAAGCACGAACTCTCGATGCTCTCCGGCACGACCACCGTGCGATCGAACACGTCGGCCAGCATCTGCCGCCACATCGGCGAACGCGCGAAGCCACCGGTGGCCTTGATCACGTGCGTGCGACCGATCAGCGCCTCCACGGCCGGCAGGATCGTGTGCAGGTTCATCACGACGCCTTCGAGCACCGCGCGGATCATGTGCTCCTTGCGGTGATGCATCGCGAGGCCGAAGAACGAGCCGCGCAGGTCGGCGTTCCACAGCGGCGCGCGTTCGCCGGCCAGGTAGGGATGGAACAGCAGGCCCGCCGCACCCGGCCTGATGCGCTGCGCGATGTGCGTCAGCACGTCGTAGGGATCGATACCGAGACGCTTCGCGGTTTCGGTCTCGGCGGCGGCGAACTCGTCGCGCACCCAGCGCAGCACGATGCCGCCATTGTTGACCGGACCGCCGACGACCCAGTGCTGTTCGGTCAGCGCGTAGCAGAAGGTGCGGCCCTCGGGATCGGTCTGCGGCGCGTCCACCACGGTGCGCATCGCGCCGCTGGTGCCGATGGTCAGCGCGACGGCGCCGCGCTCGATCGCGCCGACCCCGAGGTTCGACAGCACGCCGTCGTTCGCGCCGACGACGATCGGCGTGTCGGCGACGAGACCCAGCGCATGCGCCTGCGCGGTGTCGACCAGCTTCAGGCGATGCGTGGTCGGGACCGGCATCGGCAGTCGCGACGCGTCGAGCCCGGTCAGCGCCAGCGCCCCCTCGTCCCAATCCAGCGCATCCAGATTGAAGAGGCCGGTCGCCGATGCGATCGAATGGTCGACGACCCATTCACCACAAAGCCTTCTGAGCACGAACTCCTTGATGCCGACGAAGCGTTTCGCGCGCTTCCAGATCGCCGGTGCCGTCTCGCGCAGCCACAGCAGCTTGATCAACGGCGACATCGGATGGATCGGCGTCCCGGTGCGGCGATAGATCCCGAGGCCGTCGTGCTCGGCATTGACGCGCACGGCCCACGGCGCAGCTCGGTTGTCGGCCCAGGTGTAGCTCGGCGTCAGCGGCCGGTCGTGGGCATCGACGGCGATCAGGCTGTGCATCGCGGCGCTGAACGCGACGCACGCGACGTCCCTGCCGGCGACCTGCGCGGCCATCACCGCGCCGTGGATCGCGCCCACCACGGCCTGGAAGATCAGCTCGGGATCCTGCTCGGCCGCGCCCGGGACCGGCGTCTCGAGCGGGTACTCGACCGCGTGCTGGCCGAGGACCTGCCCGCGCCGCCGGCGATCCGCGGCGAAGACCACGACCTTGGTGCTGGTCGTGCCGATGTCGACGCCGATCGCGCAGCGCGCCATCAGACCACCAGCGACAGCAGCATGATCAGCACGAAGCCCGCGTCGTTGACGTGCAACAGGATCAGCGAGCCGACGCCATCAGCGCGCGGCGACCAGCCGCGCGAGCAGGATCGGCGACAGCTGCGCGTGCACCGCCATTTCGCCGATGGTCTTGCCGACGCCGGTCGCGATCAGCATCTGCTTGAAGCCGCCGCCCGCGCCGATGATCAGCAGGATCGCGGCCACCGGCAGCAAGCTCGCGTCGAGCTGCTTCGCGACGCCCTTCGCGTCGAGCCCGCGGCCGAAGCCGAAGGTCCAGATGCCGACCAGCAGCCCGGCCAGCAGCGCCACGATCGGGTTGCCGATGAAGTCCATCCACACGCGCACCGGACTCGTGTCGGGCGTGGCGATGTCGGCGAGCGTCTTGGCCAGCATCAGCGCAACGGGCAGCAGGATCGTGAAGAGCGTGATGCCGAAGCCGGGCATGTCGTCGCGCGAGTCCCCGCGATCGCGAGCGAGCGTCTCGGCGAGCTCGTGGGTGGCCGATCCCGGCACGCTCTTCGCGATCCACGCGCCGTAGACCGGACCCGCGATGATCGCCGTCGGCAGGCCGACCAGCAGGCCGTAGAAGATGGTCTTGCCGATATCGGCGCCGAACGCGCCGATCGCGAGCAGCGGACCGGGATGCGGTGGCACCAGGCCGTGCACCACCGACAGCCCGGCCAGTAGCGGGATGCCGATCTTGACCAGCAGCACGAGCAGCACGAAGCCGATCTCGAAGAACAGCGGGATGCCGACCAGGAAGGCCGCGATCATCATCGCCCAGTGCACCTTCGCCTCGCCGAATGCGTCGATCAGCGTGCGGGCGATACGGTCGGCGCCCCCGGACTCGGCCATCAGCTTGCCGAGCATCGTGCCCAGGCCGAGCAGCACGCCGACGAAGCCGAGCGTGCCGCCGAAGCCGTCCTGGAACTCCTTGACGACCTTGCCGACCGGCAGCCCGGTGACGAGCCCGAGGAAGCCCGACGCGAGGATCAGCGCGATGAACGGATGAAGCTTGAAGCGCGCGATCAGGACGATCAGCCCGACGATCGCGAGGGCGGCTGCGGCCAGCAGGAAGCCGGGACCTTCGAGTCCGTTCATGTCCGTCTCTTCGGGGTCGGGAATCGATCCGCTACGACGGGTTCAGGCGCTCAGCTTGAACGGATTGAAGTCCGTGCCGCGGTCGTAGTAGTCCTCGCCCTCCGCCTTCTTGAGGAAGGCGACCAGCCGGTAGGTCAGCGGCGTGGCCAGCACTTCCCAGCCGGTCTTGAGCAGGTACTGGATCAGCGCGACCTTGACGATGTCGCTGGTCTCCCAGATGCCGTAGAACGCGATCACGTAGAACAGCGACGAGTCGACCGCTTCGCCGACGACCGTCGAGCCGATCGTTCGGGTCCATAACATCCGGCCCTGGGTCAGCAACTTGAGCCGCGCGAGCACGTAGCTGTTCGCGAAGCTGCCGCACCAGAACGCGAGCATCGATGCGGCCGCGATGCGCCACGCGTTGCCGAACACCGTGTCGAGCGCGGGCTGGTAGACCTTCATGTAGTCGGACGGGCCCGGCGGCAGGTGCACGACGACCCACGCCATGAACGACGCGAAGGCGATCGCGAAGAAGCCCGCCCACACCACGCGGCGGTCGCGGCCGTAGCCGTAGACCTCGGTCAGGATGTCGCCGAAGAAATAGCTGATCGGGAAGAACAGGATGCCTGCGCCGAACGGCGTCGGTCCGAAGAACGGAAGGTCGACGACCGCCTGCTTGGCCGCGCCGATGAAATTCGAGCACAGCAGCACGCAGACGAAGGCCGCCATCACGAAGTCGTAGTAGCGGTAAGACCGCTTCGACGATGAAAGCGAGGTCGGGAGCGGGGAGGGAACGGTGTCCTGGGTCATGACGGGCGCGATCGGGGGCGAAGCCGCGAGAATCGCACAGACCCCGCGCGAACAGTGAACCCGGCGCCGATCAGCTCTTGGCGGGACGCGTCTTGTTCAGCAGCGCGCTGAGGTTCGCCATCCGCTGCTTCGGCGACATCGTCGTGTCGCCCTCGGCGATCTTCGGCGCCTGCTCGAGCCCGAGTTCGGCGATGAAGCGCGACGGCTCGCAGGTCTGCGCGTCGCGCGCGCGACGGCGCTTGCGGCACCAGCTGATCGTCAGGCTGCGCTGGGCGCGCGTCACGCCGACGTACATCAGGCGTCGCTCCTCCTCGATGCGCTGCGCGAGCAGTGCCGGGTCGTCGTCCTCGCCGCCCTTGTGCGGCAGCACGCCTTCCTCGATGCCGACCAGGAAGACGTGGCCGAACTCCAGTCCCTTGGCGGCGTGCAGCGTCGACAGCCGGACCGCATCGATGTCCTCGGTCTTGTCGTCGAGCATGCTCAGCAACGCGATCGTCTGTCCGAACTCGATCAGGTTCTTGCCGTCCTCCTCGCAGCGCTTGGTGGCCCAGGCGGCGAAGTCGACGACGTTCTGCCAGCGCTTCTGCGCGCCGCGCTCGTCGGCAGCGTCGAACAGGTGCGCGCGGTAGTCGATCGCGGCGAGCAGTTCGTCGAGCACGCGACCGCCGGGCTCGCGCTCGGCGCGGTCCTGGTAGCGGTTGACGAAGGCGGTGAACTGCTCGATCGGCTCGAGCTGGCGGGCGGCGACGCGCATCGAGAAGGCCGACTCGCAGGCCGCCTCGAACAGCGACACGTTGCGCTGCGACGCGTAGTGGCCGAGTGCTTCCAGCGTCGCCGCACCCACGCCGCGCTTGGGGACGGTGATCGCGCGGATGAACGCGGGATCGTCGTCGACGTTGGCGAACAGCCGCATCCACGCCATCAGGTCGCGGATTTCACTGCGCTCGAAGAACGACTGGCCGCCCGACAGCACGTAGGGGATCTTCTCCTTGCGCAGCGCTTCCTCGAAGACGCGCGCCTGGTGGTTGCCGCGATAGAGCACCGCGTAGTCAGACCACTTCGCACCGCGCTCGAAGCGATGGGCGCTCATGCGGATGGCCACCGACTCGGCCTCGTGGAGGTCGTCGTCCATCGGGCTGATCGTGACCGGGTCGCCGGGGCCGTGCTCGCTCCACAGCTTCTTCTCGAACAGCTTGGGGTTGGTCGCGATCAGCGCGTTGGCGGCCGACAGGATGCGGCCGCTGGACCGATAGTTCTGCTCGAGCTTGATGACGCGCAGGTTCGGGTAGTCGCGCTGCAGGTTGGCGAGGTTGTCGAGCGTGGCGCCGCGCCACGCGTAGATCGCCTGGTCGTCGTCGCCGACCGCCGTCAGCGCGGCGCGCGCACCGGTCAGTTGCTTGAGCAGCCGGTACTGGCTCGCATTGGTGTCCTGGACCTCGTCGACGAGCAGGTAGCGCAGCTTCGACTGCCAGCGATACAGCACGTCCTGGTGCTCGTCGAACAGCGTGACCGCCCGCCCGATGAGGTCGTCGAAATCGACCGCGTGGTACGCCTTGAGCGTCGCCTCGTAGCTGCGGAACACGCGTGCGGCGATGACGGCATCGGGATCGGCGACATCGCTCTGCTCGATCACGTCGGGCGTGAGCATCGCGTTCTTCCACAGCGAGACACGGGTCTGCAAGCGCTTGACGATCGCCGGGTCGCTGCTCGCGCACAGGTCCTGCAGGATGCCGCGCGCGTCGTCGGCCGACAGGATCGAGAAGCGGCGACGAAGGCCGATGGCTTCGGCTTCCTGGCGAAGGATCTGCAGGCCGAGCGCGTGGAAGGTCGACACCGTCAGGCCGCGCGAGGCCTTCGCGTCCAGCAGCGTACCGACGCGCTGCCGCATCTCGGTTGCGGCCTTGTTGGTGAACGTCAGCGCCGCGATCTGCCGCGCGGCGTAGACCCCGCTCGACACCAGATGGGCGATCTTGTGCGTGATGACCCGGGTCTTGCCGCTACCGGCCCCGGCAAGGACCAGACAGGGTCCGTCGACGTGGAGGACCGCAGCGCGTTGCTGGGCATTGAGAAGAGCGGACACGGCGATCGATGAGAACCTGCATCGACGACGTGCGACGCATAGCGGCCGCGATCGTACACGACGACGGCACGCGCCTCGCCCGCTGTCGCCGGAGTGGTCGAGTCGTCAGGCCATCGGCGGCGCGGCAGGCGGGTCGATGATCGGCGAAGGCGTCATCGGCGGGACCTCGACCGGCTGCGGCACCTCGTTCGGCGGCGGATCCGTGAACGGCGAAGGTCCCGGGACGGGGTTGTCGGGAATCGGCGACGGGGGTGCGCCCGGTTCGGGATCCGGGGTGATATGCAGCGACTGTCGGTAGGACATCGAAGGTCTCCTCGTGTGGTGAGGCGCGATCACGCCTGTTGCGTCGATAAAAAAAGGGGCTTGCGCCCCTTCTTCCGGAGTGCCGCTGCTTCAGCGGCCCTTCACGACGTCCTTGACGTCCTCGGCGATGTCACCAGCCGTCGCGCGCGTCTTGCCGGCGACCTGCTGCGCGTCGCCCTTGGCCTCGAGTTCCCGGTCACCGGTCACGTGGCCAGCGACTTCCTTGACCTTGCCCACGGCTTCTTCGGTACGACCCTTGACTTGTTCCTTGTTCATAAAGACCTCGCTTCGTTGGTTTAAGAGAGAAGGCGCGGGTTCGAATCAACGCGCACCGCTCAACCGCCAGCGCAGTCTGCGCCGGCCCTGTCGACGCAAGTTTCAGCCGCGTCCTGATCACTCTGTAGGACTCGGCGACGGCATCTTCTCGGACCTGCTAAATGTCCAGCGGATCGATTTCCACATGCCAGCGTAGGCGCGGACGCCGGCCCTGCAAGGCCCCTAACCAGGCGTCCAGGAACGCATGCAGCGCCGGCCGCGCACGAGCCTCGATGAGCAGTTGGGCGCGCTCCACGTTGGCGACGCGCGCGACGCTCATCGGCACCGGATCGTAGAGCTCCACCCCGCGATCGACCCGCATCGCGTCGAGGATCGCCATGCCTTCGGTCCGCGCCGCCGCAAGGAAAGCGATCGCATCCGACGCGCGCGGCGCCTCGGCGCGCAGCACCGCCTGGTGCGAGAACGGCGGCAGTCCCGCGGCCTTGCGATCGGCCAGCTGGGTCGCCGCGAATCGATCGAAATCGTGCGCCAGCAGCGCCTCGAACAGCGGATGCTCGGGCGAGCGCGTCTGGATCAGCACTTCGGCACCGCGCGACCGGGCGCCGCCCCGACCCGCGCGACCGGCGACCTGCATCAGGTTCGAAAACAGCCGTTCGGCCGCGCGGAAGTCGTGCGAGTACAGCGCGCTGTCGGCATCGAGTACGCACACCAGCGTCACGTTGCGGAAGTCGTGACCCTTGGCCAGCATCTGCGTGCCGACCAGGATGTCGAGATCGCCGAGATGCACCGCATCGAGCAGGCTGGCGGCAGAACCCTTGCGTCGCGTGCTGTCGCGATCGATGCGCGCCACGCGCGCGTCGGGAAACAGCGCGCGCAGGCTCTCCTCGACCCGCTGCGTGCCGCGCCCCACGGCCGACAGGTCGACGTTGCCGCATTCGGGGCAGGCGCGCGGCACGCGATGCTGCCAGCCGCAGTGGTGACAATGCAGGTTGCGATCGGACTTGTGAAAGACCGCGTTGACACTGCAGCGCGGACAGGCGCTCAGCCATCCGCACGACCCGCACGCGAGGACCGGCGCATAGCCACGACGGTTGTGGAACACCAGCACCGGCTCGTGGCGCGCGATGCGATCGGCGATCGCGAGACGCAGCGGCTCGGTCAGGCCGTGCAGGGCCTCGACCCGCTGGGTCGGCACGAGGCGGATGGTCGGCAGGCTCGCCTCGGGCACCGCGCGCTCGGTCAGAACCAGCTTGCGATAACGACCGCTCTCGACGTGTGCCCAGCTCTCCATCGATGGCGTCGCCGATGCGAGGACGACCGGGATCGCCTGCCCGGCCAGCCCCTGTCGCGCGCGGACGATGGCGAGGTCTCGCGCGGAGTAGCGCAAGCCCTCCTGCTGCTTGTACGACGCGTCGTGCTCCTCGTCGACGACGATCAGGCCCAGCCGCGGCAGCGACGCCAGAACGGCGAGCCGGGTCCCGAGCAGCACGTCGACCTGTCCTTCGTGTGCGAGCACCCACTGATGCAGACGCTCTCCCGCGGCGTGGCCGCTGTGCAGCGTGCCGATGCGCGCGCCGGGCAGTCCGCAGCGAAAGGTCTCCGCCAGCTGCGGAGTCAGGTTGATCTCGGGGACGAGCACGAGGGCCTGCCGTTTCGCGGCGACGACCTCGGCGATGGCGCGCAGGTAGACCTCGGTCTTGCCGCTGCCCGTGATGCCGTAGAGCAGCAAGGGCTTCAGCGTGGCGGGACTGTCGCGGGCCTCGAGGATCGCGACCAGCGCCGCCGCCTGCATCGGATTGAGCGCGACGGCTTCCTTGCCCGCGTCGGCGGGCACAGCCGCCGCGGCGAGCTTGGCTGAGCGCTTGATCGCCCGCGCGATCGACGGCAGCGTGGCGCTGCAGGAGACCCCGTCTTCCGACGGGTCGGACAGCGCGTAGCGGGACGCGTCGCGCAACGGCACCGGCAGCGACGGCAACGCGACCTCGCCGAGCGGGCGGTGGTAGTAGCTCGCGGCGAAGCGGGTCAGCGCCAGCCAGTCTGCCGACATCGGTGACAGGCCGTCGACCCGCGCCACCACATCGCGGATGCGCTCGGCATCGACCATCGCGGTGTCGTTGATCTCGACCACGAGGCCCACCAGAGTGCGGGCGCCGAAGGGCACGAGCACGAACTGGCCGACCTCGATCGCACCGCCCGTCCATCGATAGTCGTAGAGGCCGTCGCCGGTCCCGGCCGATGCGGCGACCGCTGCCGGCTGGTCGATGGCGACGCGAACGAACGAGAGCATCGCGCTTTCGGCCCGCCGCAAATCGTGGGAACGCGGCAGATAGTTGCAGTAAGTGATTGTGACTACGACGCTTTTTTTGTTTGCACAGATGCTGTGGACAACTTTGTGAAGAAGATGCCTGCAGTCCCGCTAACTGTCGGAGTCCAAAGGATTTTTGTCAAATTGCCGAAACATTGGGCAATCTCCAAGTCATTGAAAGAAAACGATTTGTTGCGCACGGCGTCGCGTTGAAATATGTCGAACCCCTAGTTTGGGCATTCCCCGACTTTGTGCATAAGTCAAGCGGATTCGCGACGGTTTCGCAGCGATTTTTGCGTGCCGATTGAATCCGCAAATACCCTGAACCGACTAGGCCGCGGCGACCCGCGCGGGGATCCTCGACATCTCGTGCACGGCCTCGACGAGCGTCGAGACCGCGTCGGGCGGCGTGAACTGGGAGATGCCGTGTCCGAGGTTGAACACGTGACCCGGCTGGCGCGGACTGTCGAACGCGGCCAGCACATTCGCGACCTCCGCCCGGATCGTCGCGTCGTCGCCGAACAGCACCGACGGATCGAGATTGCCCTGCAGCGCGCAGCGACCACTCACTGCAGCACGTGCGACGGCCGCGTCGACGGTCCAGTCGAGGCCGATCGCATCCACGCCGGTCGCCGCGATGTCGGACACCCAGCCGCCGCCGCCCTTGGTGAACAGGATGCTCGGCACCCGCACGCCGGCATGCTCGCGCGGCAGGCTGGCGACGATCTTCGCCATGTAGGCCAGCGACCACTTCTGGTAGGTCCCGTGGGCGAGGGTGCCGCCCCACGTGTCGAACACCATCACCGCCTGCGCGCCGGCTTCGATCTGCGCGGTCAGGTAGTCGATGACGGCCTCGGTGGTGACGTCCAGCAGGCGGGCCAGCAGGTCGGGCCGGCGGTAGAGCATCGTCTTGATCTTCTGGAAGTCGCGCGACGACCCGCCCTCGATCATGTAGCAGGCCAGCGTCCACGGGCTGCCGGAGAAACCGATCAGCGGCACGCGCTGCAGGCCGTCCGCGCGAACCAGCGTGCGGCGGATCTGCGCGGTCGCGTCGTACACGTACTGGAGGCTCTCGCGCGACGGAACGCGCAGCTTCGCGACGTCGGCCTCGTCGCGAATCGGCCGGTCGAACACCGGGCCCTCGCCTTCGACGAAGCGCAGGCCGAGGCCCATCGCATCGGGGACCGTGAGGATGTCCGAGAAGAGGATCGCCGCGTCCAGGTCGTAGCGGTCGAGCGGCTGGATCGTGACCTCCGTCGCGTAGTCGGGCGTCTTGGCAAGGTTCAGGAACGAGCCCGCCTTCTTGCGCGTCGCGAGGTACTCGGGCAGGTAGCGACCCGCCTGGCGCATCAGCCAGACCGGCGTGTACGGGGTCGGCTGGCGGAGCAGGGCGCGGATGAAGGTGTCGTTGGCGAGGCCGGTCGATTGCATGGGTGGAGTCCGTCGGAGGTCACGCATTCTAATGGCCCCGCGTTTGCTCCTGCCAATTCCGGCGCGCTATGATCCGCGACCCTCGCCGAGGCGCGCATCGACGCTTCGCAGACCCGGCAACGACGGCTCAATCCCCGTTCGCCGCTGCGAGGCCTGCGAGGCACACCATGGAATCGTTGATCGCACTCGTCGCCGTAGTCGCCGTTCTCCTGAGCGGCCTGCGCGTCGCGCAGGAATACGAACGCGGCGTCGTGTTCCGTCTCGGCCGATTCGCCGGGCTGCGCGGCCCCGGACTGTACTGGATCATTCCGCTGGCCATCGAACGCACGGTGAAGGTCGACATCCGCACGCGGACGGTGTCGGCCGAGCAACAGGAAACGATCACGCGCGACAGCGTGACGGTCAAGCTCAATGCGGTGCTGTGGTACCGGATCGTCGACGCGACGAAGTCGGTGATCGCGGTGGCGGATGCTCCAGCCGCGGTCTATCAGCTGGCGATGACGAGCTTGCGCAATTCGATCGGGCGGCACGATCTCGACGAAGTCCTTCAGGAGCGGGACAAGATCAACGACCTCCTGCGCAACAACATCGCCGGGCTGACCGGGCAGTGGGGCATCGAGGTCGAGCGTTTCGAGATGAAGGACGTCGAACTGCCCGGTGCGATGCAGGAGGTGATGGCGATGCAGGCGCAGGCCGTCCGTGAAAAGCGGGCTCGCATCATCAAGGCCGAAGCGGAACTCGAGGCCTCCCGCAAGCTGGCCGAAGCGGCGCAGCAGATGGCCAACAACCCGGTCGCCATCGAACTGCGGCGGATGCAGATGGTGTCGGAGGTGGGCGCCGAGAACAACAGCACGACCATCCTGATGATCCCGTCCGACTTCGTCTCGGCCGCGCGCAGTCTCGACGACTATCTGCGGACCGCCACGGCGAGTCACGATCGAGCCAAGGGCTGACGTACGCGTCGAATCGATGGCCAAGCTCTACTTCCGTTATGCGGCGATGAACGCCGGCAAGTCGACCGCGCTGCTGCAGGTGGCGCACAACTACGAGGAGCGCGACCAGACCGTCGCGCTGTTCACGTCGGCGATCGACACGCGCTACGGCACCGGACGCATCGTGTCGCGCCTGGGCGTGGAACGCCCCGCCGAACGGTTCGACGCGACGACCGACTTCTCCGCGCTGCTGATGTCGCGGCCACGTCCGTCCTGCGTGCTGATCGACGAGGCGCAATTCCTCGCCGAGCCGCAGGTCGCGGATCTCCACCGCTTCGCGCACGTCGAGGGCGTGCCGGTGATCTGCTACGGCATCCGCAGCGACTTCCAGGGCCAGGCGTTCCCCGGGTCGCGCGCGCTGCTGACGCTGGCCGACGACCTGGAGGAGATGAAGACCGTCTGCCGCTGCGGGCGCAAGGCGAGCTTCAACATGCGCGTCGACGACGAGGGGCGCCGCATCACCGAAGGCGCGCAGGTCGTGATCGGCGGCAACGAGCGCTACGAAGCCGTGTGTCCGTTGCGCTTCTACACGGGAGTCTGCTGACCGCTACGGCTGTTCCTTCAGGAAGCTGGCGATCTCGTTGAAGAAGTCGAAGCGATGCTTCTCGAAGAGCACGAAGTGGGTCGCGTCCTTGATCAGCACGTTCTTCTTCACCGGCGCGTTGGTGAGGTCGCGCATCAGCAGCTCGCGATCGTCGACGTACGACCAGGTGTCGTAGTCGCCGCCGATGACGAGCGTGGGCACAGAGATCGACGACGCGTTCCAGATGCGCCGGCCGGTCGCCTGCATGAAGCTGTCCTCCAGCACGCCGTTGGGCGCGCGCAGGCTCGCCGGCGTGCGCGAGCCGCTCGTCGGATCCGTCTTCAGCGCCTCGAGCGCGAACGCGTCGCGCACGCCTTCCTCGCGATACTGGCTCTTGTCCTCGACCGGGATCTCATTGTCCCAGCGCGCGTCGTTGGCGGCCTTCGGACTCAGGCGATAGGCCCCCAGCGCGTAGTTGAACTCGTAGGGCTTGCGCTTGTTCTGCGAACCGCTGCCCGCACCCAGGTTGGTGTGGGTGGGCAGCGCATAGGCCGGCGCGTACAGCACCAGCGTCTTGACCTTCTCGCTGTTGAGCGACGTGTACATGCCCGCGGTCGTCGCGCCCCACGACCAGCCGATCAGCGTGATGCGCTTGACGCCGTGCTTCTTGCGCAGGTAGTCGACGACGGCCCCGATGTCGCGGATCGCGAGATACGAGCGCGTGACCGGCCGGTTGTTCGCGGCCGGCTCGTCCATCGCCTTCTCGCGCGACGAGAAGCCGTAGTTGCGCTTGTCGAACAGATAGACCACGTAGCCCTTGTCGACCATCCAGTCCGCCCACGAGTAATCCTTGTAGTCGAGGTCGAAGTCGGGCGTGGACGAGTAGGTCGCGCCGTGGATGAACAGCACGATGTTGTCGTCGGTGAAGCGGGTCTGCGCGTCGCTCATCTTGCTGCGCACGAACAGCTTGACGCCGGGATCGACGCCGTCGATGAGGGTGTCCTGCTTGACGGTCCGGGCTTCGACGAGCGTCGAGGCGAGCAGCAACAGCAACGCGAACGCGGCGCGTACGGTCATGCGAATCTCCCTGGTCAGTGGAACGCTTCTGGAGGGCGCTCCTGGCCGGCAATGTACTGCGGCTCGGCCGGCCGGGGAAGGTACGCGTGCGGCGCGCCGTTATTCCGCAGCCGCGGCCGTCAGTCGCCGATCGACTGCTGCGCGTCGGCGAGCGAGCGGATCTGGTAGCGGCCGTCGTCGCGGAACAGCCAGGTCTCGACGTATTCGATGCCACCCTTCTTCAGCACCGCGGGATGCGGAACCGGCAGCGGCGACGCGTCGTGGACGCTCTTCATCGCCACCTGTTCGAGGTCGCGGTAACCGTTCGATCGCATCACCTTGACGCTGGTCGGCGTGCCTTTCGCATCGGCGCGGATCGTCAGCACGACGATCGACTTCAGGACCGGTGGCGGCGCGCCGTCGAAGAGCAGCTTCGCGTTACGGAAATAGATGCGGCGGGCCGCGTCGCGCTTGTAGCCGTCGACGCTGCGGGCCTGCGATTCGCGGGGCGGTTCGGCTCCGGGTTCCCTGCCGGCGGCAGCGGCCCTCGCTTCCGCGACCGGCGACTCGGTCGCCGCGGCGGGCGAACCGGTATCGGTCTTCGTCGAGCAGGCCGAGAGGGCCAGCGCGAGGATCAGGGCAATCCGGCGCGCATTCGATTCGACGAGGCAGGACGCCACGCGCGTCCCGGATCGAATCGTGTTGCCGGACGTGTTCGAGCGCGGAGTCTCGACGTCTTGCGTGATGCCCTACCGCTTGTGACGCAGCCGCTGGATGGCCGCGAGCTGCGCCGCCATGACGACGAGCTCCGACTGCGCCTTCGCGAGGTCGAGGTCGCTCTTGGCGTTGGCCATCGCTTCCTCGGCGCTCTTCTTCGCTTCGGCCGCCTTGCTCTCGTCGAGGTCGGCACCGCGGATCGCGGTGTCGGCCAGGACCGTCACCAGGTCGGGCTGCACCTCGAGGATGCCGCCGGCGACGAACACGAACTCGTCCTCGGACTTGCCGGCCACGCGGATGCGCACCGCACCCGGCTTGATGCGCGTGATCAGCGGCGTGTGCTTCGGATAGATGCCGAGCTCGCCGGCTTCGCCGGGAAGGGCGACGAACTCCGCCTCGCCCGAGAAGATGTTCTCCTCGGCCGAGACGACGTCGACGTGCATGGTGCTGGCCATCAGCTCACCTTCTTCGACTTCTCGATCGCTTCGTCGATCGTGCCGACCATGTAGAAGGCCTGCTCGGGCAACGCGTCGAGCTCACCGGCCACGATCATCTTGAATCCGCGGATGGTCTCGGCGAGCGAGACGTACTTGCCCGGCGCGCCGGTGAAGGTCTCGGCCACGTGGAACGGCTGCGACAGGAAACGCTGGATCTTCCGCGCACGGGCGACGATCAGCTTGTCTTCCGGCGCGAGTTCGTCCATGCCCAGGATGGCGATGATGTCGCGCAGCTCCTTGTAGCGCTGCAGCGTGCCCTGCACGGCGCGGGCGGTGTTGTAGTGGTCCTCGCCGACGACGTTCGGGTCGAGCTGGCGCGACGTCGAGTCGAGCGGGTCGACCGCGGGATAGATGCCGAGCGCGGCGATGTCGCGCGACAGCACGACGGTGGAGTCGAGGTGGGCGAAGGTGGTCGCCGGCGACGGGTCGGTCAGGTCGTCCGCGGGCACGTACACGGCCTGGATCGACGTGATCGACCCGGTCTTGGTCGACGTGATGCGTTCCTGCAGGCGGCCCATTTCCTCGGCCAGGGTGGGCTGATAACCGACAGCCGACGGCATGCGGCCGAGCAGTGCGGACACTTCGGTGCCGGCCAGCGTGTAGCGGTAGATGTTGTCGACGAAGAACAGCACGTCGCGGCCTTCGTCGCGGAAGTGCTCGGCCATCGTCAGGCCGGTCAGCGCGACGCGCAGGCGGTTGCCCGGCGGCTCGTTCATCTGGCCGTAGACCATCGCGACCTTCGAGTTCTCGAAGTTCTCGGCGTCGATGACGCCGGCGTCCTTCATCTCGTGATAGAAGTCGTTGCCTTCGCGGGTGCGCTCGCCGACCCCGGCGAACACCGACAGGCCCGAGTGCTCCTTGGCGATGTTGTTGATCAGCTCGAGCATGTTGACGGTCTTGCCGACGCCGGCGCCGCCGAACAGGCCGACCTTGCCGCCCTTGGCGAACGGACAGATCAGGTCGATGACCTTGATCCCGGTTTCCAGCAGGTCCTGCGACGGCGAAAGCTCGTCGTAGGCCGGCGCGCGGCGGTGGATCGTCGAGAAGGTGTCCGACTTGATCGGGCCCACTTCGTCGATCGGGTTGCCGAGCACGTCCATGATGCGGCCGAGCGTGCCCAGGCCGACCGGCACCGAGATGCCCTTGCCGGTGTTCTGGACCATCATGCCGCGGCGCAGGCCGTCTGACGAGCCGAGCGCGATGCAGCGCACGACGCCGTCGCCGAGTTGCTGCTGCACTTCGAGCGTCAGCGCGGAACCGTCCATCTTCAGCGCGTCGTAGACGCGCGGCATGTCGCCGCGCGGGAATTCGACGTCGACCACGGCGCCGATGCACTGGACGATCTTGCCTTCGGTGTGGGCCTTGCCCTGCGTCGCGTTCATATCCATCGTTGCTGCACTCATATCAACCCTCACGTAGCTATGTCATCCCGGCGAAGGCCGGGACCTAATCTGCTCTACCGTCGACATCGGGCCCCGGCCTGCGCCGGGGTGACCACGTCAAGATCAAACCGCTGCGGCGCCCGCCACGATTTCGCTCAACTCCGTCGTGATCGCGGCCTGGCGGGTCTTGTTGTAGACCAGCTTGAGCTCGCCGATCACGCTGCCGGCGTTGTCGGTCGCGGCCTTCATCGCGACCATGCGCGCCGACTGTTCCGACGCCATGTTCTCGGACGTCGCCGTGTACACCAGCGACTCGACGTAGCGGACCATCAGGAACTCGATCACGCTCTGCGCATCGGGCTCGTACAGGTAGTCCCACGCATAGGCCTTCTTCTCGTCGGCCGACTGGTGCATCTGCGCGTCCGACAGCGGCAGCAACTGCTCGACGGTTGGCTGCTGCGCGATCGCGCTGATGAACTTGTTGTAGCAGAGGTAGACCGCCTTCAGCTTGCCGTCGGCATACGCGTCAAGCAGCACCTTGACCGGTCCGATCAGCTTGTCGAGATGCGGGGCGTCTCCCAGATGCGTGACGTTCGCCACGATCTTCACGCCGGCGCGGCTCAGGAAGCCGAGGCCCTTGTTGCCGATCGCGACCGCCTGCGCCTCCATGCCCTGCGCGTGATACTCGCGCATCTTGGCCGTCACGGCCCGCAGCACGTTGGTGTTCAGGCCGCCGCACAGGCCCTTGTCGGTCGTGATGACGATGTAGCCGATCGCCTTCGCGTCGTCGTGCGGGACCATGAACGGGTGCGTGAACTCCGGGTTCGCTTCGCCCAGGTGCGCGGCGATGTTGCGGACCTTCTCGGCGTATGGGCGCGCACGGCGCATCCGCTCTTGCGCCTTGCGCATCTTCGACGCGGCGACCATCTCCATCGCCTTCGTGATCTTCTTGGTGTTCTCGACGCTCTTGATCTTGCCGCGGATCTCTTTACCGGCTGCCATCTGCGTTCCTTAGTAGGAGCCCGACTTCTTAAACTCCGCAATCGCGTCCGCTAGTTCCTTTTCCGAATCCTTGTCGAGCACCTTGGTGTCGTCGATCTTCTGCAGCAGCGCCGCGTTCTTGGCCTTCAGCGACTTGTGGAGGCCGCTCTCGAACGGAAGCACCTGCTTGATCTCGAGGTCGTCGAAGTAGCCCTTGTTGACCGCGAACAGCGACACGGCCATCAGCGACACCGACAGCGGCGAGTACTGCGCCTGCTTGAGCAGTTCGGTGACACGTGCGCCCCGGTCGAGCTGCTTGCGGGTCGCTTCGTCGAGGTCGGACGCGAACTGCGCGAACGCGGCCAGCTCTCGGTACTGCGCGAGGTCGGTCCGGATCCCGCCCGACAGGCCCTTGATGACCTTGGTCTGCGCGGCGCCACCGACGCGCGACACCGAAATGCCGGCGTTGATGGCGGGACGGACACCGGCGTTGAACAGCGACGTCTCCAGGAAGATCTGGCCGTCGGTGATCGAGATCACGTTGGTCGGCACGAACGCGGACACGTCGCCGGCCTGCGTCTCGATGATCGGCAGTGCCGTCAGCGAGCCCGTCTTGCCCTTGACCTCACCCTTGGTGAAGGCCTCGACGTACTCGGCGTTGACGCGCGCCGCCCGCTCGAGCAGGCGCGAGTGGAGATAGAACACGTCGCCGGGATACGCCTCGCGGCCCGGCGGGCGGCGCAGCAGCAGCGACACCTGGCGATACGCGACGGCCTGCTTCGACAGATCGTCATAGATGATCAGGGCGTCCTGGCCGCGGTCGCGGAAGTACTCGCCCATCGTGCAGCCCGAGTAGGCCGACACGTACTGCATGGCCGCCGACTCCGACGCGCTGGCCGCGACGACGATGGTGTATTCCATCGCGCCGTGCTGCTCGAGCGCGCGCACGACGTTCTTGATCGACGACGCCTTCTGGCCGATCGCGACGTAGATGCAGACGCAGTCCTGGCCCTTCTGGTTGATGATCGTGTCGAGCGCGACCGCGGTCTTGCCGGTCTGGCGGTCGCCGATGATCAGCTCGCGCTGGCCGCGGCCGACCGGCACCATCGAGTCGATCGACTTGAGACCCGTCTGCATCGGCTGCGACACCGACTGGCGCGCGATCACGCCCGGCGCGACCTTCTCGATGACGTCGGTCATCTTCGCGTTGATCGGGCCCTTGCCGTCGATCGGCGCGCCGAGCGCGTTGACGACGCGGCCGATCAGCTCGGGGCCGACCGGCACTTCCAGGATGCGGCCCGTCGTCTTGACGGTCTCGCCTTCGGAGATGTGCTCGTACTCGCCCAGGATCACCGAGCCGACCGAGTCGCGCTCGAGATTCAGCGCGAGGCCGTAGGTGGGGTTGCCCTGCGAGTCCGGCGAGAACTCCAGCATCTCGCCCTGCATCGCATCGGACAGGCCGTGGATGCGGACGATCCCGTCGGTCACCGAGACGACCGTGCCCTGATTGCGCACTTCGGTCGAGGCGCCGAGGCCTTCGATGCGGCTCTTGATCAGCTCGCTGATTTCGGAGGGATTGAGGTTCATGGACAGGCTCCAGAAATTTCAGGTGCGCGGCTCGCGAAGCGAAGCCGCGGAAATCAAAACGTGTTCTTACGCGACCAGCGCAGCCTTCATCGCATCGAGACGCGTGCGCACCGACGTGTCCAGCACGCGATCGCCGACCACGACCCGCACGCCGCCGATCAGCGCGGGATCGACCTCGACGACCGGCTTGAGCTTGATCGCGAACTTCTTCTCGAGCGCAGCGACCAGATCGGCCACGTCGGCATCGTTCATCGGGAAGGCGCTCGTGATCTGCGCTTCGGCACTGCCCTGCTTCGCATCGACCAGCAGACGGAACTGCGTCGCGATCTCGGGCATCGCGTTCAGGCGATTGTTCTCGAGCAGCGTGCGCACGAAGTTCTGCGCATGGGTGTTCGGCTCGCGGCCGAGCGCGGCGACGAAGACGCTATAGACCTGGTCGTCGGTCACGCGCGGGTCGCTCATCATGCGGCCCATGTCCGGGTCGGCCGCGACGGCGCCCATGTCGGCGACCAGCGACGACCAGTCCTTCAGCGCGCTGGCGCCCTGGTCCTCGCTCGCGACGCGGAACAGCGCCTCGGCGTAGGGACGGGCAATGGTGGAGATCTCGGCCATGGTCGCTTAGAGCTGAGCCTTCAGTTCGGAGAGCAACGCCGCGTGACGCGCCGGGTCGATCTCCTTCTTGAGGATCTGCTCGGCGCCTCGCACGGCCAGCGCGGCGACCTGGTCGCGCAGCGCATCGCGTGCGCGCTGGACTTCCTGATCGGCCTCGGCCTTGGCTTCCGCCACGATGCGGGCCTTCTCGGCTTCGGCGCTCTTGCGCGCGTCCGCAATCAGGAGCGCACCCTGCTTCTCGGCCTCAGCCAGGCGGACCTGGTTGTCGGAGCGCGACTGCGAAAGCTCGGCATCGACGCGCTTGTGCGCCTCGTTCAGTTCGAGCTTCGCGCGATCGGCGGCCGCCAGTCCATCGGCGATCTTCTTGGCGCGGTCATCGAGCGCCTTCATCACCGGCGGCCACACGAATTGCATCGTGAACCACGCGAGGATGAGGAACACGATGGTCTGAAAGATGAAAGTCGCGTTCAGATTCACGGTCTGGGTCCTGGAAAGCGTTTGAGCGTTTTTGCGTACAGCGAACGGTTCGACGAACCGACGATCACTTGAACGGGTTGGCGAAGGCGAACAGCATCGCGATACCCACACCGATCAGGAACGCGGCGTCGATCAGGCCGGCGAGCAGGAACATCTTGGTCTGCAGCGTGTTCATCAGTTCGGGCTGGCGTGCCGATGCTTCGATGTACTTGCCACCCATGATGCCGATGCCGATACAGGCGCCGATGGCCCCCAGACCGATGATCAGACCACAAGCCAGTGCAACCAGTGCGACGTTCGTCATGACAACTCCTCTACGGACAGTTTTGAATGAAGCTAACTAAAGAGACAGCGAAGAAAACCGGGAAAGCAGAAATCGGAAGTGATGCGGGCGATCAGTGGTGTTCGTGGGCCTGGCCCAGGTAGACCAGCGTCAGCATCATGAAGATGAAGGCCTGCAGGACCACGATCAGGATGTGGAAGATGGCCCACACCGAGCCGGCGATGATGTGCGCACCGCCGAGCAGGATCGATTGCGTGTTGAAACCGGTCCAGGTCGCACCCATCAGCGCGATCAGCATGAACAGCAGTTCGCCCGCATACATGTTGCCGAACAGTCGCATGGCCAGCGACACGGTCTTGGCGACGAACTCGATGAGCTGCATCGCGAGATTGACGATGCCCAGCGGAATGGCGAACAGCAGGTTCTTGTGCGTGCCGAACGGCGCGGTGACGAGTTCGTGACCCCAGCCGCCGATGCCCTTGATCTTCACGCTGTAGAAGAGCATCAGGATCAGTACGCCGAGCGAGATGCCGAACGTCCCGTTGAGGTCGGCGGTCGGCACGACGCGGAAGTATTCGATGTGCTCTTCCATGCCCATCGCGCCGATCACCTTGTGGAACAGGTCGACGGGCAGGAAGTCGAGCGAGTTCATCAGCAGAACCCACACGAAGACGGTGAGGGCCAGCGGTGCGATGAACGAGCGGTTGCCGTGGACGATGGACTTCGACTGGTCCTCGACCATCTCGACGACCATCTCGACCATCGCCTGGAAGCGGCCCGGCACGCCCGACGTGGCGCGACGCGCGGCGAGGAACATCAGCAGGCAGCCGACCACGCCGATGCCGATCGACCAGAACAGCGTGTCGATGTTGACGACCGACAGGTCGATGATGCCCTTCTGCGTTCCCGACGTGAGGTGCGTCAGATGGTGAACGATGTACTCGGATGCCGTGGGGGCATGCTCGGTCGCCAAACTTTCGCTTGCCATACGCGTGTCGCTCGCAGTGTCGTGTCGGTCAGTCGGGTCCGGCTCAGGCGCGGGAACGACCGAACAGGAAAATCAGGAAATAACTTTTCAGTGCCGCAATGAATCCGACGATCAGCGCCAGCCAGTTCAGGTCGCGGTAGGTACTGGCGACGACGAACAGCAGCAGGAGGGTCGCCACGACCTTCACGAACTCTCCGATGAAGAACCCGTGGACCGTCGCACCACCCGGCCTTCTGGTCTCGATCGCCAGCCGGAAAGCGAACAGGGCGCTCGGAATGACGCAGACCAGCCCGCCCAACGCTGCGGAAATCGCGGCGTGAATGCCGCCGATCATCGCCGCGATGACGGCGACCACCAGGGTCATCACCGCCTGCAGGAGAACCGCCTGGACCATCGCGCCTTGCCGCCCTGTTGCTGCCCTTGCGGACTTCGCGCCTACCGCTCGTCTGCCGAGTGGCGGCAATCAGCGAAAGGCCGCCTGAATTCGTCGAATCCAAAGCCGCGGAATGATACTTTTTTAAACACCCCTGCGTCAAACCCGAACAACTCCGCGGCGATCACGGCGCGACGTCGAAAGAAGCGGTCCGGGTGAAATCCCTCGACGGCTGTCGGGGATGGACCGATGGCTGCCGGTCGCTTTCCACGCTACGCTTCGCCCCTCTTCGCCAGCGGCCCCACGCCCGCGGCCTTCCTCGGTAACCCTTTCATGATCCAACCGCGCGCAGCGAGCCCCGAAAACCTCACCATCCACTGGCCCGAGCCGGCGCATCTGCGGCTCGACGCGAAGGAAGGCGCCTCCGAGGCCTGCGAGATCGAGTTCAACGACGGCACCGTCGAGCGCGGCGAACTGCTGCGCTTCACGGGCCGCGACGAGCACCTCGTGTTCCGTCCGCACACCGATCACCCGCGCTACCCGTCGAAGATCGTCGTGCGCAACGCGCGATTCAAGCGCCTGCGCCTGACCGACCCGGTCGCGGCGCGGCCCATCGACGTGGCCGTGCTGGGCAACGTCGAGGCGACGCTGTCGTCGTCGCAGGTGCATGTCTACAACGTCGAGTTCGCCGACCACGAGATCGAATCGGGCGACACCTCGGGCTACGTGCGCAACAACATCGGCCTGTTCCTCTTCTTCGCCCGCCCGGGCGACACCCTCGAGCGCGTCTTCATCCCCGAGGCCGCGATCGCCTACTTCCAGGCGGGCGATCCGATCGGTCGCGTGCTCGTCGAGGAGAACGCGGTCAGCGAGGAGCAGCTGCAGGCTGCCGTCGAGAAGCAGCAGGAGATGCGCAAGCTGGTGCTGGGCGACTACCTGATCGACGAAGGGCTGATCACTTCGCAGCAACTGGAGGAAGCGCTCGCTCACCAGAAGACGAAGCCCAGCCTGCGCCTGGGCGAGGCCTTGATCGAACTCGGCGCGGTGCAGCCGGAAGCCCTGCAGATCGTGCTGTCGCGGCAGCGAGCCAATCGCGGCCGGCCACTCGGCCAGATCCTGATCGACATGGGCGTGGTCGACGCCGATACGCTCAACAAGATCCACGCGAAGAAGATGGGCCACCACTTCGTCTCGCTGGCGAATTTCACCGTGTCGATCGAGGCGATCGACGCCGTCACCGCCAGCGTCGCCCAGCGGCTGGGCATCGTGCCGTTGTCGATCGAGCACGGCGACCTGATCGTCGCCGCCGAGAGCCAGCTCGACCCGGCCGCCCTGAACGAGCTGACGCTGCTGTCGCGCATGCGCGTGGTGCAGGTGCTCGCGTCGGGCCAGGAGATCAAGGCGCGCCGAGCGGAAGCCTACGGCGAGGTCACCGGCGAGAAGCTGTCGGATGCCTCGGCAATCCGCTTCGAAGGCATGGAAGTGATCGAGGGCCTCTCGCCAGACCAAGACGATCCGCTCTCGGACGACGGCCGGCGCTTTCGCGAGACGCTCGACGGGCAGACCGATCCGCATCTGATCGAGGCCATCGAGCGCGCGATCGACGCGGTCGAGGGCGGGGGCACGCTCGACATTCGGATCGAGTCGAAGAACGGCCAGCGCACGACGCACATCCGGCTGCAACGCAGCCACTGAACTTCTGTCAGTGAGCGCCCGCTATTGAGTAGTGCGGCGCATGGCGCTCAACACGCCTTCGAGCTGATCAAGGCTGGCGAAGTCGATCAGGATCTGGCCCCTGCCTTTGCTGCGCATCCGGATCTCGACTTTCGTCGCCAGGGAGTCGGACAACTCGGTCTCCAGGCGCACCAGATCCGCGCTGCGATGCGATTCAGTCGACGAGCGCAACGCTTGCGAGGCAAGGGCGAAATCGGCGCCGACGCGCGCGACCAGGCGCTCGGCCTCCCGCACGGACATCCGCTTGCCGACGATCTGGTTGGCCAGGTTGATCTGGTTGGCGGCGTCGACGGACAGCAGCGCGCGCGCATGGCCCATGTCGATGTCGCCGGCCATCAGCATGGCCTGGACGGGCTTGGCCAGATTGATCAGCCGCAACAGGTTCGACGTCGCGCTGCGCGAACGCCCGATCGCACGGGCCGCGTCCTCGTGCGTGAGGTGGAATTCGATGATCAGGCGCTGGACGCCCTGCGCTTCTTCGAGCGGATTGAGGTCTTCGCGCTGGATGTTCTCGATCAGTGCCATGGCGGCCGCGGACTCGTCCGGCACGTCGCGGACCAGCACCGGCACCTCGTTCAAGCCGGCGATCGTGGCCGCGCGGACCCGACGCTCGCCGGCGATGATCTCGTAGTGGCCGCCGCCCACCGGTCGCACCAGGATCGGCTGCATCACCCCCTGGACCTTGATCGACTCGGCCAGCTCGGCGAGCGCGCCTTCGTCCATGCGCGTCCGTGGCTGGTAGCGTCCTGCCTGCAGGCGGTCGAGGGGCAGCACGTGCGGCAACGCGGAAGCGTCGGTGGCAGGCGCCTCCGCCGCGCCGAGCAGCGTTTCGAGGCCGCGGCCGAGGCCGCCTTTTCGCTTGTTCATGAGGCAGGTTCGCTGACGGGTTCCGGTGCAATGGGGGACAGGGAAGCGACCGTGGACGCCGGTGCGTCGCCCAGGAAGCGCTCAACCATTTCGGCCGCGAACGCCACATAGGCCTGGGCGCCCTTGCTCGACTTGTCGAAGACCACGCCGGGCATGCCGTAAGACGGGGCTTCGGCGAGGCGGATGTTGCGCGGCACGAGCGTCTTGAAGACCTTGTCGCCGAAATGCGATTCGAGCTGGGCGGACACCTGG
>Ga0209724_1000204_pt1 | contig 64636 bp, 57 predicted proteins | sample grotaG_FD_184143 | JGI IMG/M metagenome (GOLD analysis project Ga0209724, IMG submission 184143) | Glacier valley bacterial and archeal communities from Borup Fiord, Nunavut, Canada, to study Microbial Dark Matter (Phase II) -... | ecosystem: Environmental > Aquatic > Freshwater > Ice > Glacier ...
AGCGTCGGCGTGGAGCTCATGAAGTCGAAGGTCGAGAGCACTTCGTAGAACTCGATCGCACGCGCTTCGCGGTCGATCTCGTTCAGCGCCAGCCCCATCGCGACACGCATGAAGAACGCCTGCGGCAACTCGATGCGCTGTTCTTCAATATGCAGGAAGTAGCGGTCGTAGAGCGTTTGGAGTCCGAGGTAGTCGAACTGCAAGTCGCGATCGGCCTGGAGCGCGGCGCCGAGGCGGGGCAGGTCGAACTGGAGCATCTTCTCGTCGAGAAGTTCGGCGCCGACGCCCTTCTTCACGAACTGAGGAAAGTATTCGGCATAGCGTGCCTGCATGTCGGAATGCAGCAGCTCCTCGCCGACAACCTCCCGACGGATCGTGTGCAGCAGCAGCCGCGCCGTGGCACGCGTGTAGCCCGGATCTTTCTCAATCAGCGTACGCGCCGCGAGGATGGCCGCCTTGTGCACCTCGTCGATCGGCACGCCGTCGTACAGGTTGCGCTTGGTCTCGCTCAGGATCGGCTCGGGGCGCACGTCGGCACCGAGGCCGGCACAGGCCGATTCGATCAGCGTTTGAAGGCGTGCCGAATCGAGCGGCACGCGGTTGCCCCGGTCGGTGACCATCAGTGCCGGCACGGCCGCCAGCGGCGCCGGAGCCTGCTTGCCGCGCTCCTGCGCGCGGCGCTCGCGGTAGAGCACGTAGGCACGTGCGACCTCGTGGTGGCCGCCGCGCATCAGGCCGAGCTCGACCTGGTCCTGCACGTCTTCGATGTGGAAGGTGCCACCGCCCGGGCGCGAGCGCAGCAGCGCACGGACCACCGATTCAGTCAGGCCGTCGACCGTCTCGCGCACGCTGGCCGAGGCGGCGCCCTGCGTGCCGTGCACGGCCAGGAACGCCTTCATCAACGCGACGGCGATCTTGTTGGGCTCGAACGAGACCACTGCACCGTTGCGCCGCAGGATCTGGTAGCCCTGATAGGCCGATGCGGCCGCGCTGGCTTTCGGTGCCGGGCGAAACGCGCCGGCGACCGCTTGCGGCACTTGAGCGGGGGTGGGTTGCATGAATTCCTTCCTCGGTTTTCGCGGTCGGCGGGGCGCCGCGAAATGGTTCTGTTCGCTGCTCGAGAACGATGAGCTGGCGCGATTGAAAAGTGGTGTGGTGCTGCGGGTCGAATCGGTGGCGTTTTGCTTGAACGGCTCCTGCTCGGCTTGTTCGAAAGACTGCTCCGCAAGCTCAGTTCGCAGAAGTCAGCTTAGCACCGCGAGACACTATATCTGGGGTCGAAACTACCTACAAGCACTACCTGTAGTGTGTGAACCCGTGCATTGTTCACAGCCGTATTGTCGCCGATCTCGCGCGGCGGCGCAGTCGACAGGGATGTTCGGCTCCGCTTCTTCAGGCGGCGAAATCGAGCCTGCAATCCGGCAGGCGGCGACGCAGCGCAGGCCAGTCGAAGCGCTCGCCGGGATCGCGCTTGCGGCCCGGCGCCACGTGCTCGTGGCCGGCTACCGCCTGAATCGGATGGCACGCGGAAAGTGCGCCGATCAGCGCGGCCAGCGCGTCGTATTGCGCGCGCTCGAACTCGCCGCCTTCGAGCCCTTCGAGCTCGATGCCGATCGAAAAATCGTTGCAGTCTTCGCGCCCGCACCAGAACGAGCGCCCCGCATGCCAGGCACGCTCTGCGGTCGACACGAACTGCAGCAAGGCACCGTTTCTGCGAATCAGGAAATGCGCCGACACCACGAGCCCGCGGATCGTCTCGAAGTACGCGTGTGCGCCATGGTCGAGCCGGTTCGTGAACAGCCGCTCGATCGCATCACCGCCGTACTCGCCAGGCGGCAGGCTGATCGAATGCACCACGATCAGATCGACCGCTGCGCCGCTGCGCGCGTTGAAATTCGGCGATGGGCAGCGGCGCGCGAGATCCAGCCAGCCGCCTGTCCACACGACAGCGCTCACTCGCGATCGGTCCCGCCGGAGTCTCCGCCAACGTTGACATTGAGCCGGGCCATGCGGTAGCGCATCTGCCGCAGCGAGAGGCCGAGACCGATGCCGGCCGCTGTGCGGTTGAAGCGATGGTGCTCGAGAGCGCGCACGAGGATGTCGCGCTCGACCTCGTCGAGGTACGCCGCGAGGTCGTTCGGCAGCGGCTCTTCGATCGGCAGCATCCGCGCCGGCGCACGGGCGGCGTCGATGGCGGCCTCGGCCGCGGCGCTGGTGCTGGCGATCGCGTCGAGTTCCTGCGCCGCGCTGTCGGTGAACACCGACTCGGGCAGGTCGAGGTCGTACACGTCGAGCTCTTCGGCGCCAGAGAGTGCAACGGCGCGATGCAGCAGGTTCTCGAGCTCGCGCACATTGCCGGGAAACGGATAGCGCGCAAGGTGCACGATCGCATCGCGGGTGAGGCGCGGTGCCGGCCACACGCCTGAGTCTCGCGCCAGCCGCTCGAGCACCCGCTCGCTCACCACGCGCAGATCTTCGAGACGCTCGCGCAGCGGCGGCACGCGGATCTGGATCACGTTGAGCCGGTAGTAGAGATCTTGCCGAAACAGGCCCGCTTGCACCTCCGCACCGAGATCCTTGTGCGTCGCACTGAGCAGCCGCACGTCGACCGGCAATTCGGTCACGGCGCCGACCTGCCGTACCGATCGCTCCTGGATTGCGCGCAGCAGCTTGCTCTGCATCGACAGCGGCAGGTCCCCGATCTCGTCGAGGAACAGCGTGCCACCGTTGGCGGCCTGGAAGAAGCCTTCACGGTCGTCGTTGGCGCCGGTGAAAGCGCCCTTGCGATAGCCGAAGAATTCGGCCTCGAGCAGGTTCTCCGGAATGGCGCTGCAGTTGACCGGCACGAACGGCATCGAGCCGCGTGAGCTGACTTCGTGGATCGCTCGTGCAACCAACTCCTTGCCCGTGCCCGACTCGCCGGCGACGAGAACGGGCGCCATGCTGCGCGCGACCTTTTCGACCAGCGAGCGCACCTGCTGCATCGCCACCGACTGCCCGGCCATGCGGCCGAGCGCCGCGCTCGTGGGCGCGGGGGGCGCGGGCGCTACCGCGGCAGGCGGCCGGGGAGCGCGCGGCGGCGCCGCGGTGCGATGCTCGGAGGGCAGGCTCGACGGGTCGACGGTCGGGCCGCCGCTGCCGCCGCGGCCCAGCGCGGAAGCGATGACGCCGCGAAACTGCTTGAGATCGACCGGCTTGGTGAGGTAGTCGTACGCACCCGACTTCAGCGCCTCGACGGCGTTCTCCGATGAACCATAGGCGGTGATCACGATCACCTTCTCGCGGCGGCCGTTTTCCTCGAGCCACTTCAACACGTCGAGGCCGGTACCGTCGGGCAGGCGCATGTCGGTGATGACGGCGCTGTAGGTGCGGTCCTTCAAGTGCAGCAAGGCCTCCTGCACGGTGCCCGCGGTGTCGAGGTCGTAGCCCTCGCGCAGCAGGGTCAGCTCGTAGAGCGTGCGCAGATCGGGTTCGTCGTCGATGACGAGGAGGCTGAAGTGCGAAGCAGTGGTCAACGGAGCCCCTCGGCCGCCGAGGGGTCGCGCGCCGGCTCGGGAGCGGCCCGGCGCTCGGCGCGTTGGCAAATGATTGCAATGCGATGTTTCATGAGGTGAGGTGCAGTCCCGTTTCGGCGGGCTGGAGGATGCCACGCCGCATCTCGACGAAGAAGTCGTTGCGTCGCGGCTCGCCCGCAGGCAGCAACCGGTAATCGATGCGTGCGCCGTACCGCTCGCACAGTTCGCGGCAGATGTAGAGGCCGAGCCCGGTGCCTCGGCTGCGGGTCGAGAAGAAGGGCTCGAACAGATAGGGCTCGACGTCGGCGGCGATGGGCGCGCCGTCGCTCATCACGCTGAACGCCACCGGGCCGGCCGGGTCATCGCCCGTTTGCAGGCGAACCAGGATCGCACCCGGTGCGCCGCTCGCGTAGCGGCGTGCGTTGTCGAGCAGGTTCACGAGCACACGGCGCAGATGCTCGGCATCGAACAACGCACCGAGCGGCTGGGCGACGAGTTCCACCTGCAGCGCGCTGTGCTCGCCGAGCGCCACGCCCGCCGCACGTGCCCATTCGCTGCAGACCGCGCCGATCTGCGCACTGGCATCGATAGCCGCGGCGTCCTGCACTTCGCCGGGTGCCACCTCCATCACGTCGTCGACGATGCGCTTGAGCCGCTTGACGTTCTCCGTGACCATCTGCATCAACTGGCGCTGGCCCGGATCGGTGGCGTCTTCGGCGAGCAGTGCGTTCGCCTGCGAGATCGCGGCCAGCGGGTTGCGGATCTCGTGCGCGATGCCGGCCGAAACGCGGCCCATCGCCGCGAGCTTTTCCTGCCGGCTGCGCGCCTGCACGTCGCGAACGTCTTCGAGAAACAGCACGCAGAACTCCTCGCTCGCGGTCGGCTCGCGCTTGCGGGTGAAACGCACGCGAACCCGCAACAGACGATGCGCATCGGGCGTGAACTGGATCGGCACGTCGCGCCCCGCCTCGGGCCAAGCCGCTTCGGCGAACGCGCGCTCGACGGCCTCGACCAGGGCACCCCACGCCGGCACACCGCGCATTTGGAAAGGCGCGGCACGGCTGGTGCCTTGCGGGGCGAGCAGGCGGCGGGCAGCCGGATTGGCGGCGCGCACCTTGCCTGCACGGTCGACCACCAGCACACCGTCGCCCATCTCTTCGATCACCAGGCGATTGAGCTGCGCCTGCTGGCGCGCGATCTCGAGACTGCCGCGCGCGCTCGACTCCTCGCGCGCCAGCCGGCCAGCGAGCTCGCCGGCCAGCACCGTCACCACGAAGAAGCCGGTGCCGGCGAGGCCGGCCTGCGTCATCAGCAGCGTGGCTTCGCCGCCGGCGAGCACACCGACCCAGGCGGTGACCAGCAGCGCCAGCGTGGCCAGTGCCGCGGTGGCGAGTGCCTGCATGCGCGGCGTGAGCACGCCGGCCATCAGCACCGGCATCACGAGCAGCGCCACGTAGTTGAAGCCCGAGCCGGGCGAAGCGAGGTGCAGGCCGGTGAAGAAGGTCAGGTCGGCACCGATGGTGGCGATCCACTGCGGGCTGCGCAGGCGGGCGAAGGTCTCGGGCGCGGCGCCGCGGCGAAAGCGCGGCAGCAGCCACATGCTGATGGCGAGCGCGGCGTAGGCGACGCTGAGCGCCGCAACCACCAGCGTCGGCCGCAGGCCGAATGCGCCCGCCAGGGTGAGGCTGACCACCAGCGCGACGCCCAGCGCCGCGCGAGCCGCGATGAAGGCCGCGAAGATGCGATCGAACGTCGACTCGGCGGTGCCGTTTCGCTTGCGCCGCCCCGGCGATTGCAGCTCGGCTTGCCACGACGCGGCGAAGCGCGAATCGTCGACTTGCGACTGGGTGTCGGGCGCGCTGCCAAACGCGCCGAACCAGGATTCGTCAGCGACTGCCGTGCGCTTGGCGCTCGTCATGAGCGGGCTGTGTGCTCTTTCTCGAAAGCCGTTCGGTGCGCGTCGCCGCAGAACACGCCGCCCTTGCCGGGCAACGCCTCGTTGCTCGGCAAATGCACGCCGCACTGCGCACAGGCCACGATCTGCTGCGGCACCTCGTCTCGCGGGGGCGCAGCCGGCGCGTCGCCGCTGCGGGGGCGTCGGTTCATTCCGCCGCGCAGCAACCAGAGCAGCACGACCACGGCAATGACGAAGAGAAGGATCTTCACGATGTGAACCTCATGCAATGACCGACGGGCTCATGCGACCGGCGGCCGATGCAGCACGACCTCCAGCACGAAGCGCGAACCAACATAGGCCAGCAACAGCAGCACGGCGCCCGCGTACACGCCGCGCGTGGCCTTCGGGCCGCGCCAGCCGAAGGCACGCCGGCCCGCGAGCAGCCCGGCGAAGACCAGCCAGCCGAGGATCGAGAACACCGCCTTGTGATCCCAGCGCCACGGGTCGGCGAACCACACGCCAAGCACGATTGCAGCCGTGAGCATCGCGAAGCCGGCGCCGACGAAGCGGAAGGTTAGCCGCTCCAGCCGCAGCAGCGGCGGGCCACCTGCAACGGGCACCTTCATGCCGCCGCCGGCGCGCATCTGCCCCTCGGCGCGATTGAGCAGCAGCGCGTGCATCACCGCCACGCCGAAGAGGGCGTACGACGCGATGCCGAGCAGCCAGTGCACCGGCGCCCAGGCCGAAGCAGCCTGCGGGTGCACCTGCCCCGGGAAGATCCACGCCAACACGACGACGACGACGCCGCAGGAAGCGAGTGCGCGCCTCACCCCGGTGAGCGGCACGAAACGGCTCTCGAGCTCGTACACCGCCAGCACCAGCCAAAGCGTGATCGAAAGCGCAGGGGCGAAGCCGAACCGAGCACCCGAAATCCCGGAGCCCACGCCGGCGATATCGATCACGATCGAGAGGCCTTGCGCGATCCATCCGGCCAGCAACGCCTGGCGCAGGCTGGCCGAAAAACGGTCGCTCGGCATGGCCGCGCCGACATAGCACGCGAGCGCCACGACGCTCGGCAAAGCCAGCACCAGCGCGGCCGGAGAGAAGAGGCCCGCTGCGGGGGCGAACGTTAGAATCACCGGCCAAGTGTACTTTCGCACTCGTGCTTTCCGCCCGCGTGCGCACCCCATGGCCTCTGCCCTCACCGACCGGTTGAGCCGGCTCGTCAAGACGATGCGCGGCCAGGCCCGCATCACCGAAGACAACGTCCAGGAGATGCTGCGCGAAGTGCGCGTGGCGTTGCTGGAGGCCGACGTTGCGCTGCCGGTAGTGCGCGACTTCATCGCACGCGTCAAGACGCGCGCCCTGGGTGACGAGGTCGCCGGATCGCTCTCGCCGGGGCAGGCTTTCGTCGGGATCGTCGACAAGGAACTCGCCGCGACGATGGGCCCGGCCGAAGGCGGGACGGCCCAGCTCGATCTCGCGGCGCAGCCACCCGCCGTCATCCTCATGGCGGGTTTGCAAGGCGCCGGCAAGACCACGACCACCGCCAAGCTCGCCAAGCTGCTGATCGAGAAGCGCAAGAAGAAGGTGCTCACCGTCTCGGCCGACGTCTACCGGCCCGCTGCCATCGAGCAGCTGAAGTTGGTGACGAAGCAAGCCGGTGCCGAGTGGTTCCCGTCGAGCGCGAGCGACACGCCGCTGGCCATCGTCACCGCCGCGCTCGACTACGCCAGGCGCCACTACTTCGACGTGCTGCTCGTCGACACCGCCGGCCGGCTCGCTATCGACGAAGCGCTGATGGCCGAGATCCGTGGCCTGCATGCCGCGCTCAACCCGGTCGAGACGCTCTTCGTCGTCGATGCCATGCAGGGCCAGGACGCGGTCAACACCGCCAGGGCGTTCAAGGAAGCGCTGCCGATCACCGGCATCGTGCTGACCAAGATGGACGGCGATGCGCGCGGCGGCGCGGCACTGTCGGTGCGCAGCATTACCGGCGCGCCGATCAAGTTCGCCGGTACCAGCGAAAAGCTCGACGGCCTCGAGGTCTTCGACGCACAGCGCCACGCCGGCCGCATCCTCGGCATGGGCGACATCGTCGGCCTGGTCGAACAGGTGCAGCAAAACGTCGACGTCGCGGCGGCGCACAAGCTCGCCGAGAAGGTCAAGGCCGGCACCGGCTTCGATCTCAACGACTTCCTGTCGCAGATTTCACAGATGAAAAAAATGGGCGGTCTCGGCGGGCTGATGGACAAGCTACCCTCGCAGTTCGCCGGCAAGGGCGCCAATCTCGGCCCGGCCGAGATGGAGCGTGCCGAGCGCGACGTGCGTCGCATGGAAGGCATCATTTGCTCGATGACGCCGGCCGAACGCAGGAAGCCCGAGCTGCTAAAGGCCACGCGCAAGAAGCGCGTGGCGCTCGGCGCAGGCGTTCAGGTGCAGGACGTGAACCGCATGCTCAACCAGTTCGAGCAGATGCGCGACGTGATGAAGAAGATGAAGGGCACGGGCATGATGAAGATGATGAAGCGCATGGGCGGCATGAAGGGCCTCGGCGGCATGCGCTGAGACCACCGACGCGTCGCGCACTGCAAGCCTCGAAAGCACACCGATGGATCCGTTTTATCTGCTCTCGCTCGCCGCCATCCTGTGCGCCATCGCCATCGTCTGGTGGCTCGCACGGCGCCAGGGTCCTTCGGTGCGCACGGAGCTGCCGGCCGAGCGGCTCGACACCCTGACCGGCTGGCCGCCGGAGCCCACCCGCATCCTGCGCTCGCCCGAGCGGCTGGCCTTCAGCACGCTCAAGCTGGCGCTGCCCGGCTACCTCATCCTGGCGCAGGTGCCGATCGCACGCTTTCTGGCCGTTCCGAAGCGCAACTCGTATGCCGAATGGATGCGCCGCATCGGCAACCAGTGCGTCGATTTCGTCGTCTGCGACGTGACCTCGCAGGTGATTGCCGTGGTGGAGGTACGGCCGCCGATCGATCAGCTCGACGAGCGCGTGCGCGCGCGCTTCGAGCGCATCACCCGCGTGCTCAAAGCAGCCAACATCGCGGTGCATGTGTGGAACGAAGAGCGGCTGCCGACCATCGAGGCGGCACGCGAGAAGATCCTGCCCGACGCGCCCGCCGTTCCGGCGAGCATGGTCCGGCGCGCTGTCACCTCTCCCATGCCGGTCGCGGCAACGGCCGGCGCTGCCACTTTGGCCATGTCAGCCGCCAGTGCTGCGGAAGCGCCCGCCCCGGCGGTCGACCCGTTCGCGGAGACCGATCGCGACTGGAGCAACGACGAAGTCATCGAGGTCCTCGAGCCGAGCGCCAACACATGGTTCGACGACCTCGACTCGGTCTCGGCCGAGCTGCCCCCGCCTTCGCAGCGTTGAGTTCGGCCGCCGCGCCGGGCCTCAGCTGACCAGCGCGTCGGCGAACTCGCGGGCGCGGAAGGTCTGCAGGTCGGCGAGCTTCTCGCCCACGCCCACGAAGTACACCGGAACCGGCTTGCCGCGAGCGCGTGACCAGAGCGCGATCGCCGCGAGCACGCCGCCCTTGGCCGTGCCGTCGAGCTTGGTGATGACGAGGCCGGTGAGCCCGAGTGCTTCGTCGAACGCCTTGACCTGCGCCAGCGCGTTCTGGCCGGTGTTGCCGTCGATCACCAGCAGCACCTCGTGCGGCGCGCCGGCCTCCGCCTTGCCGATCACGCGCTTGATCTTCTTCAGCTCTTCCATCAGGTGCGTCTGCGTCGCCAGGCGGCCGGCGGTGTCGGCGATGACCACGTCGCAGCCGCGCGCCTTGCCCGCGACCACTGCGTCGAAGGTCACGCCGGCCGGGTCGCCACCCTGCTGGCTGACGATCTCGATGCGGCTCGCGGCGGGCTTCGTCGATGTCGAGGTGCCGTCGTCGGCACCGGCGCGCTCGGCCCAGGCCATGAGTTGCTCACGCGCGGCGGCACGGAAGGTGTCGGCCGCGGCCAACAGCACCTTCTGGTCGGCATCTAGCAAATGGCGCGCGAGCTTGCCCACGCTCGTCGTCTTGCCTGCGCCGTTGACGCCCACGACCATGATTACCGTCGGCGCGTGCTCGCCGATGACGAGCGGCCGCTCGAGCGGCTCCAGCAGGTCGGCGATGCAGCGCGCGAGCAGTCGGCGTGCTGCAGCGCCGTCCTTCACGTCGGCCCGCTTCACGCGCATCTGCAGGTCGTCGAGCAGGTAACGCGTCGCTTCGGCACCGGCATCGGACTGCAGCAATGCGGCCTCGAGGTCTTCGTAGAGCGCGTCGTTGATCTCGGCGCCGACGAAGGCATCGGCGATCGCGCCGCCGGTGCGCTTCAGGCCGCTCTTGAGCTTGGCGACCCAGGTCGCACGATCGGCCGACGGCGCCGCAGCCTCTGCATCGACGACCGGCGCCGTCGATGCCAGCCCGGGCAACGGCGAAAGCTGAGCTGCCGGCGGCGACGCAGCGGTGGCATCGGCTGTTGCCGGCTCGCTCGGCTTCTTGCCGAAGAGCAGCTCACCGACGTCGGCGTTGAGCCACTCGAGCGCACTGCGCGAGCGCTCCGGCGAGTGCGCCGCAGGCACCTCGTCGGTGGGCTTTTTTCGGAAGAAACTGAACATGCGAGAGCCGGGTTTTGCGGGGGAGACGCCGGTCGAACGGCGATGAAGAAGGCGCTGCCGAAGGGCATGCGCAGGCGGTCCGAGGGCGCGAAATCGGCTCGCTATACTCGCGGCCTCAGGCGCTTTAGCTCAGTCGGTTAGAGCGACGGAATCATAATCCGCAGGTCCGGGGTTCGAATCCCTGAAGCGCCACCAGACGCCGTTCTCCGGCCCGCTCTCGCCATCCCTCGGTATCTCGCCCGCAGCCTCTTGGCGAGGCCTTTTCCCCGAGCGGCGGCCTTGCCGGAAACCTCAAGATGATCCGATACGCGCTTGCCCTCTTCACCGCTTTCTGCATTGGCCTGCCCGCTTTTGCACAAGTGCAGCGCAACTTTCCGCAGAACGCCCTGCGCGGTGCCGTGGTGGTCGGCGTAGCGCCGGAGATCACGCTCAACGGCCGCGCCGCTCGGCTCGCGCCTGGTGCGCGCATCCGCGATGGCAACAACATGAGCGTGGTGCCCGGCGCCGTGATCGGTGGTCGCTATTTGGTGCACTACACGATCGACACGCTCGGCCTGGTGAAAGACGTGTGGATCCTGCGCCCGGAAGAGGCCGCGGTACGCCCCTGGCCGACCACGCTCGAGCAAGCACAGGCCTGGAGCTTCGATCCAGCCGCACAGACCTGGACCAGGCCATGAGCAGCGACGGCGTCGCGGCCAAGCCCAAGGTCTTCATCAAGACCTTCGGCTGCCAGATGAACGTCTACGACTCCGAGAAGATGGCCGACGTGCTGCATGCCGAAGCCGGCTACGAGACGACGACCGATGTCGAGCAGGCCGACTTGATCCTTTTCAACACCTGCTCGGTGCGCGAGAAGGCTGAAGACAAGGTGTTCAGCGACCTGGGCCGCGTCAAGCACCTCAAGGCGCGTGGCGTGATGATTGGCGTGGGCGGATGCGTGGCGAGCCAGGAAGGCGCAGCGATCGTGGCACGTGCGCCCTACGTCGATCTGGTGTTCGGCCCGCAGACGCTGCACCGGCTGCCCGAGATGCTGGCGCGCCGGCGCAGCGAGGCTCGCGCTCAGGTCGACATCGCCTTTCCGGAGATCGAGAAGTTCGACCACCTGCCGCCGGCGCGGGTGACCGGCGCGACGGCGTTCGTCTCGATCATGGAAGGTTGCTCGAAATATTGCTCCTACTGCGTGGTGCCGTACACGCGCGGCGAAGAAGTCTCGCGCCCGTTCGAAGACGTGCTCGGCGAGATCGCCGGGCTGGCCGCTCGCGGCGTGCGCGAAGTGACGCTGCTCGGCCAGAACGTCAACGCCTACCTCGGTGCCATGGGCGAGACCACTGACCTGGCCGATTTCGCGCTGCTGCTCGAATGCGTGGCCGGCATCGAGGGCATCGCGCGCATCCGCTACACGACCAGCCACCCCAGGGAATTCACACCACGGCTGATCGAAGCGCACTCGCGCATCGACAAACTCGCGGCACACGTGCACCTGCCCGTGCAGCACGGCAGCGACCGCATCCTCTCCGCCATGAAGCGCGGCTACACCGCGCTCGAGTACCGCGGCATCGTGCGCAAGCTGCGCGCGGCGCGGCCCGGCATCGCGATCTCGAGCGACTTCATCGTCGGCTTCCCGGGCGAAACGGCCGACGACTTCGAGCGAACGATGGCGCTGGTGGCAGACATCGGCTTCGATCACAGCTTCAGCTTCCTTTACAGCCCGCGCCCCGGCACGCCGGCCGCCTCGCTCGCCGACGACACGCCGATGGTGGAAAAGCAGGCGCGGCTGTTGCGGCTGCAAGCAGCGATCGAGGCCAGCGGCAACGCCATCGGCGCCTCGCGTGTCGGCACCGTGCAGCGAGTGCTCGTGGAAGGCTCTTCGCGCAAGGACGTGGCGGAACTCATGGGCCGCACCGAGTGCAACCGTGTCGTGAACTTCGCCGCGGGCGCGGAGCACATCGGCGACATGGCGAGTGCGCTAATCACCGAGGTGCGCGGCCACTCCCTGCGCGGGATGCTGCAGGCGGCCTGATCATCCGGGCCCGCTTTGCTAGCGCTTTCGAAAGCCGGCCCACCACAGGCCGCAAGCCGCAGCGACCACCATCGCGCCGTAGGTCAGTACCTTGCCGTCACGCCCCTGCACCAGCAGGCCGATGGTCGACGCCAAGGCCGCCGCGCCGGCGGCCCACGACCAAAGACGCAACACCGGCGAAGCCTTCAGTTGGCGGCGCCAGACCAGGCGGCTGATGAATGCCGCGAGGCCGCCCAGCACGATCGCCGGGGCGAAGAAATTGGCGACGTGCCAGAAGGCGTCAGCGGCTTGCAAGGTAACGGAATGGTCGGGGCAGCATCGGAGGCAGGTTGTAGTGGCACGGCAGCCCGGGCTTGCCCTCGGAGCACGATCGTCGGTGCAAATTTTATAATCGGCGCATGAGCGTCTTTGCGCTGGGCCTCAATCACACCACTGCGCCGCTCGATCTGCGCGGCCGGTTCGCTTTCGCGCCGCAACAGCTCGCCGATACGCTGAAGGCTTTCCGCTCGCGGCTGGAGCGGGTCGACGAGGTCGCCATCGTCTCCACGTGCAACCGCACCGAGCTTTACGTCGGCGGCGATGCGAGCGTGGTGGAGCCGGCCGTCGCCTGGCTCGCCGGCCTTGGCGAAGTCACAGCTTCGACCTTGCGTTCGCACTCCTACGTGCTCGAAGGGCCGGCGGCGGCGCGGCACGCGTTTCGCGTCGCGAGCGGGCTCGACTCGATGGTGCTCGGCGAGCCGCAGATCCTCGGACAGTTGAAGCAGGCCGTGCGCGAAGCCGACAGTGCCGGCACGCTCGGCAGCACGCTGCAGCAGATGTTCCAGCGCTCGTTCGCCGTTGCCAAGGAAGTGCGTTCCTCGACCGAGATCGGCAACCATTCGGTGAGCATGGCGGCAGCCGCCGTCCGGCTGGCGTCGCAGTTGTTCGAAGACTTGCGCGAAACCAAAGTGCTGTTCGTGGGCGCGGGCGAGATGATCGAACTCGCCGCCACTCACTTCGCCGCGCGCCATCCGCGCCAGATGGCCATCGCCAACCGTGGCGCAGCCCGCGCCGAGGAGCTGGGCGCGCGCTTCGCCGCCGCGACCATGCCGCTCTCCGACCTGCCGCTGCGGCTGGCCGAGTTCGACATCGTCGTCTCGTGCACCGCGAGCTCGCTACCCATCATCGGCCTCGGCGCTGTCGAACGCGCACTGAAGGCGCGCCGGCATCGGCCGATGTTCATGATCGACCTGGCCGTGCCGCGCGACATCGAGCCCGAGGTCGCCAAGCTCTCCGATGTGTACCTCTACACCGTCGACGATCTCTCGGCGCTGGTGCAAACGGCCGGCGAGAAGCGCGAAGCCGCCGTCGCGCAGGCCGAGGCGATCATCGAGACCGGCGTGCAGAGCTTCGTGCAGTGGCTCGACCGGCGCGCCTCCACGCCGCTGATTCAGGCCCTGCATGCGCAAGCCGACGACTGGCGACAGCTCGAGATCGCGCGCGCCAGAAAGGCGCTGGCCGGTGGAGAAGACGTGAACGCCGTGCTCGAGGCGCTCTCGCGCGGCCTGACGCAGAAGATGCTGCACGGCACGCTGGCCGAATTGCGCGCGGCCGAAGGCGACGAGCGCGGCCGACTCGCGCAGACGGTTTCGCGCCTGTTTCTGCGGGCCGGCTCGCGGCACCCCGCGGACGACAAGCGCTAGCGACGATCCGCGTGCGCCGCCTTGCGCGGCGCGACCCATCCGCCGTGCCGTTACCGCCTGCCTGCATCACCTCATGAAACCATCCTTGCGCCACCAGCTCGAGCGCCTCGCGTTGCGGCTCGGCGAGCTCGATGCCCTGCTCGCCGACCCTTCCGTGGCCGCCGACATGAAGCGCTACCGCGAGCTCGGCCGAGAACACGCCGAAGCGGCCGAGCTCGTCGGTCTGTTCCAGCGCTACGAAGGCCGAGAGCGCGACGTGGCAAGTGCCGATGAGCTGCTCGCCGAATCAGCCGGCGATGCCGACATGGCCGCCATGGCGCGCGAAGAAAAAGCAGCCGCTGCGACCGAGCTGCAGTCGATCGCTGCGGCACTCCAGACCGCCATGCTGCCGCGCGACCCAGACGACGCGCGCAACGTCTTCCTCGAGGTGCGGGCCGGCACCGGCGGCGACGAATCGGCGCTGTTCGCGGCCGACCTGGCACGCATGTATCTGCGCTACGCCGAGCGCCGCGGCTGGCGCACCGAGATCATGTCGGAGAGCGCGAGCGACCTGGGTGGCTACAAGGAGCTGGTGGTCCGCATCGAGGGCCAGGACGTCTACGCCGCGCTCAGGTTCGAATCAGGCGGGCACCGCGTGCAGCGCGTGCCGGTGACGGAGACGCAAGGCCGCATCCACACCAGCGCGTGCACGGTTGCCGCGCTGCCCGAGCCCGATGAAGCCGAGGAGATCACGCTCGACCCGAGCGAGCTGCGCATCGACACCTTCCGCGCCAGCGGCGCCGGCGGCCAGCACGTCAACAAGACCGACAGCGCGATCCGCGTCACCCACCTGCCGACGGGCCTCGTCGCCGAGTGCCAGGACGACCGGTCGCAGCATCGCAACAAGGCCAAGGCGCTGGCGGTGCTGACAGCGCGGCTGCGCGACAAGGAGCGCAACGAGCGCGCAGCCAAGGAAGCGGCGACGCGAAAGGGCCTGATCGGCAGCGGCGACCGCAGCGACCGGATCCGCACCTACAACTACGCGCAGGGCCGCATCACAGATCACCGCATCGGCCTCACGCTGTACAAGCTGCAGGCGGTGCTCGATGGCGATCTGGGCGAGGTCGTTTCCGCCCTGCAATCCGCGCGGGCTGCAGAGCAACTGGCACTGCTCGAGAACGGCGAGCGATGACGCTGCCGAGCGTTGCAGCGGTGCTCGACGAGGCGCGGGGGGTGGGCGTGTCGCCGCTCGACGCGCGGCTGCTGCTGGCGCATTTGCTCGGCTGCTCGCGCACGCATTTGATCGCGCACGACGACCGGTTGCTCACCGCGGAAGAACTCGCAGCGTGGCGGATTCAGGTGACGCGGCGCGTCGACGGTCACCCCGTGGCCTATCTTCTCGGCGAGAAGGAGTTCTACGGCCTGGTCTTCGAAGTGAGTCCCGATGTACTTGTTCCGCGGCCGGAAACCGAGCTGCTGGTCGACTGGGCCATATCGTTGCTTTCGGCGCGGCCGGGGCAGCCTTCGGTGCTCGACCTGGGCACGGGCAGCGGGGCGATCGCCGTCGCGGTCATGGCGCAATGCCCGAATGCACGCGTGATCGCGAGCGATGCGAGCAGCGCCGCTCTCGCCCTTGCCCGTCGAAACGCCGAGCGGCTCGGCGTCAGGATCCACTTCGTCGAAGGCTCGTGGTGGGTGCCGTTCCACGGGCAGCGATTCGAAGTCGTCGTCGCCAACCCGCCTTACATCGCATTCGATGATCCGCACTTGCCGGGGCTACGCCACGAGCCCACGCTTGCGCTCTCGCCCGGCGGCGACGGGCTTGGCGCGCTCCGGGAGATCGTGGCCGGCGCGCCGGCCCATCTGGCACCGGGCGGCTGGCTCGTCGTCGAGCACGGCTACGACCAGGCCGGATCGGTCGCGGCACTGCTGGAAAGCGCCGGCCTGACCGACATCGAATGCCGTCACGACCTCGCCGGCCAACCGCGCGCGACCGGTGCCAAGTGGGTCTGAAACGTCTGCGGACACGGCTGGCAACACAGATCACGGGCTGATGCAAACGTGCGCCTGGCCGGGCTCGGTCTCGTGAAAATGCCTCGCGAAGGTCGAGTGCGTCGACCGGTGCCGCCAGATATCAACACGCGACACGACGTGGCGCCGTAGGATGTTTATCCGTCGGGCACGCGTCCTGCCGGTTGCGTCCAAACGTTCTCTCGGCCGAGGAGCCTGTCATGCGTGCCAAGCCCTGGATCTACGCTGCTCTTGCATCGACGAGCGTGCTGCTGACCGCGTCGGCGAACGGCGAAGGTCTCGCAACCAGTGCCGATCGCGTTCCCTGGGCTCGCTTCGACGCACGGGTCGTGCCGCTCGGCGCGCCGCAATGGCGATCGGACCTCGCCCCCTACGAGCGCTCCGGCCTCAACCTCCCGAGGCTAGGCCTCGTCGGTGACTTCTACTTCGGCTCGGTCGAGGCGAGCCCCGATCACGGCGGGTTCAGGGCCACCAGCGGGCTGGTCGTCGGCATGCGTCCTCTTAACAGCAATGCAGGCGCCGATCGTCGGACACTGTCGGCGCAGGGGGTCACCCAGGGCGGCGAGCCGCTGATCGACGCCTCGACCGTTCCCTACCTCGGCGTGGGCTACAGCAACGCGTGGCCGAAGAGCGGATGGCGGCTGAGTGCCGATCTCGGGCTCGTGTCGTACAGCCCCGGAAACGCGACCGGCATCGGCCGCGTGCTCGGCGGTTCGCAAAGCCTCGACGACCTCGTGCGCGACATGCGGCTCGCCCCCGTGCTGCAGCTCGGCGTCTCGTATTCCTTCTGAGCCGTCTGCCAGGGGGTTTGCGTATAGAGTCGCTTGATCAACGGCTGTACAGGCGAGCAAGACCATGAGCGACGATCAGCAACGCATCGAAGAACTCGTCAAGAATCATCGCGTCGTTCTCTTCATGAAGGGCACCGCGCAGTTCCCGATGTGCGGCTTCTCCGGCCGCGCCATCCAGATCCTGAAAGCCTGTGGCGTCACCGATCTGAAGACTGTCAACGTACTGGAAGACGACGGCATCCGCCAGGGCATCAAGGCGTACTCCGACTGGCCGACCATCCCACAGCTTTACGTGAACGGCGATTTCGTCGGCGGCTCGGACATCATGACCGAGATGTACCAGGCAGGCGAGTTGCAGCAGGCGGTCGGCCTCGCCGCCTGATCTGCCGGCGCCTCGCGTGACGGGCGCAGCGCGCCGCATCGTCGTCGGCGTCACCGGTGCGACGGGTGCGGTCTACGCGGTTCGATTGCTGGAGCGATTGCGCGTTGCCGGCCGCGAGACACACCTCGTCGTCACGCCGGCAGGACTGATCAACGCACACCATGAGCTAGGGCTCGACCGCAAAGCGCTGGAAGCACTGAGCGATGTGTCGTACCACCCCGGCGACATCGGCGCAGCCATCGCGAGTGGATCGTTCGCGGCCGAGGCGATGGTCGTTGTACCCTGCTCAATGAAGTCGCTGGCGGCGATCGCGCACGGCCTGTCCGACAACCTGCTGACGCGCGCGGCAGATGTCACCCTCAAGGAGCGCAGGCGCTTGGTGCTCATGGTGCGCGAGACCCCGTTCAACCTCGCCCACCTCCGCAACATGACATCGGTGACCGAGATGGGCGCAGTGGTGTTTCCGCCGTTGCCCGCGTTCTATCACCACCCGCAGACGATCGATGCTCTCGTCGCCGACACGACCGAGCGCGTGCTCTCGCTGCTAGGCGTGGAGGGTGCCCATCCGAAATCCTGGCAGGGCCTCTGACGCACGCCGGTCACGGCGCGGGCAGCTCCCAGCCACGGCGCGCACCGAACACGGCGTTCGGGTATTCAGGCCTGCCGCGGCTGCCGTTGTAGCGGCCAAGGGCGAGGTACAAATCGCCACGCTCGAGGTCGAGATAGTGGCGCAGGATCACGCAGCCGAAGCGCAGGTTGGTTTGCATGTGGAACAGCCGCGATGCGTCGCCGTCACCGATCAGCCTCGCCCAGAACGGCATCACTTGCGTGTAGCCGCGTGCGCCGACGATGCTGATCGCGTACTTTCGAAAGCCGCTCTCCACCTGCACCAGGCCCAGCATCAACGCAGGCTCGAGACCGGCCCTCTTGCTCTCGTACCAAAGGGTCTGCAGGAACTCGACTCGCGTGACCAACTCGGCCTTCTGGCGCTGCAACCGCTCGCTGCTCGCGCCGAGCCACCGAAGATAGGCCAGCCGACTGTCGATGGAGTCGAACGCCGGCTTCGGCGGTGCGGCCTGCGCGATGGCGGCCGAGAGCGCGGAGCGAACCGCGTCGGCCAATGGTTCCTCGACCTGCGCGCCGGCATGGGCGACCGGCGCAAGCGCAGCACCCAGCGGCGCGAGCAAGGTGCCCGCCACGAGTCGGCGCCTGCTCCTCCCCACGCGGGAGAGCTCCGGGGTCATGCGGCCAGCTTGGCCTTCAAAAAGGCCAGCACCTCGGCCGTCGCGACGTTGCTTGCCTGCGCGTCTCGCCGGCCCTGGTACTCGACCTCGCCCGCCGTGAGGCCACGGTCGGACAGCACGACGCGGTGCGGCACGCCGATGAGTTCCCAGTCGGCGAACATCGCGCCCGGGCGCTCGCCGCGATCGTCGAGCACGACGTCGATGCCGGATGCAACCAGTGCTTCGTGCAAGTTGTCTGCCGCCTGTTTCACTGCCGGCGATCGGTCGTAGCCGATAGGACAGATCACCACCTCGAACGGCGCGATCGTCTGCGGCCAGATCATTCCGCGTGCATCGTGGTTCTGCTCGACCGCCGCGCCAAGGATGCGTGTGATGCCGATGCCGTAGCAGCCCATCTCGAACAGTTGTGGCTTACCGCCTTCGTCGAGATACGTGGCGCGCATGCTCTTGCTGTAGTACGAGCCGAGCAGAAACACGTGTCCGACCTCGATGCCGCGCTGGATCTGCAGCACGCCTTGGCCATCGGGCGAAGGATCGCCTGCGACGACGTTGCGGATGTCGGCCACGACCTCGGGCTCGGGCAGGTCACGGCCCCAGTTGACGCCGGTGAGGTGATAGCCCGCCTCGTTGGCGCCACAGACGAAGTCGCTCATGGCGGCGACCACACGATCGACGACGAGACGAACCGGACGCACGGTCTGAAGCGGCCCGAGGTAGCCTGGCTTGCAGCCGAAGTGAGATTCGATCTCGGCGACTGTGGCGAAGCGAAAGCCGGCGGCAAGCCCTGTTAGCTTGCCCACCTTGACTTCGTTCAGCGCGTGATCGCCGCGCACGAGCAACAGCCACACGGTCGACTTTGGCGCCTGGCCCTCTGCAGCGAATTCTTCGGTCGCGAGCACCAGCGACTTGACCGTTTGCGTCAACGGCAGCCCGAGCAGCTCTGCGACGGTCTCGCATGAACTAGCGCCCGGAGTCGGCGTCTTGGCCATCACCTGCTTCGGTTCGGCGCGCGGCGTTGCGGGCGCCACCGCTTCAGCGAACTCGATGTTGGCGGCGTAGTCAGAGCCGGCGCTGTAGACGATGGCGTCTTCGCCCGTTTCGGCGATCACCTGGAACTCGTGCGAGCGGATGCCGCCGATCGAGCCGTTGTCGGCGGCGACGGCGCGAAAGACCAGCCCCATGCGCGAGAAGATGCGCAGATAGGCCGCGTACATGGCGTCGTAGCTCACGCGCGCGGCGTCGAGGTCGCGATCGAACGAGTACGCGTCCTTCATCGTGAACTCGCGCCCACGCATCACGCCGAAGCGCGGCCTGCGCTCATCGCGGAACTTGGTCTGTATGTGATAAAAGTTTTTCGGCAATGCGCGGTAACTGCGCAGCTCCTGGCGCGCGATGTCGGTGACGACCTCTTCGCTCGTCGGCTGAATCACGAAGTCCCGGTCGTGGCGGTCTTTTACCCGCATGAGCTCCGGCCCGTACTTCTGGAATCGCCCGCTCTCTTGCCACAATTCGGCCGGCTGCACGACCGGCATCAGCATCTCGATCGCCCCCGCGGCGTTCATCTCCTCCCGCACGATGCCCTCGATCTTGCGGATCACGCGCAGCCCCATCGGCATGTACGTATAGATGCCCGCGGAGAGCCGCTTGATGAAGCCGGCGCGCAGCATCAGCCGATGGCTTGCGACCTCGGCATCGGCCGGCGCTTCCTTGAGCGTGGAAATGAAGAACTGGCTGGCTTTCATCGGGGTCGCGGGGTCGTCGCAGGCGGTGGGCGAATACCCAACGGGACGATGGCGAAGCCGGCGGACAGTGGGCGCGAGGGTTTGACTCGTGTCATGCCGGTGCAATAATCGGGCAACGCAAGAACCGAGGTTGATTATGCTCGACCGTGATGGGTTTAGACCCAACGTCGGCATCGTCCTGCTCAACCCGAAGAACCAGGTTTTCTGGGGCAAACGGATCCGCACCCATTCCTGGCAGTTCCCGCAAGGGGGCATCAATTACGGCGAGACGCCCGAGCAGGCGATGTTCCGCGAGCTCCACGAAGAGGTGGGCTTGTCGGCTGACCACGTGAGAGTGGTTGCGCGTACGCGCGACTGGCTGCGCTACGAGGTGCCCACACACTTCATCCGGCGCGATGCCCGGGGGCACTACAAGGGCCAAAAACAGATCTGGTTCCTCCTCCAACTCACCGGCCGCGATTGCGACATGAACCTGCGTGCCACTGATCATCCGGAGTTCGATGCCTGGCGCTGGCACGAGTACTGGGTGCCTCTCGACGTGGTGATCGAGTTCAAGCGCGGTGTCTACCAGATGGCGCTCACGGAGCTCGCCCGCTTCCTGCCGCGAGGCGCTCAGCACAATCGCTATCTGCGCTCGGGCATGCGGCCGCACTACCGCGAAGACGGCGCCGAACGGCATCGGCACGTCGACATGTTCGAGCCGACGATGCCCGGCCTGCTCGATACGGCGCCGACCATCCTCGACAGCGCGCCGGCGCCACTTGAAACTTCTGTGGCGACGCAAGGCGGAAACGTCACGTCGAAGTTCGACGGGATCAAAGACCTGTGGAGCTGACACGCGCTGGTTCAGGCGAGCACGAAGTTGTCGCGATGGATGAGTTCCGGCTCACCGATGAATCCGAGCAGCTGCTCGAATTGCGCAGAAGACTTTCTCGCGATCAGGCGCGCTTCTGCGCTGCCGTAGTTGCTGAGACCCCGACCGATCTCCCCTCCGCCCGGGCGGCGGACGGCAATCACGTCGCCACGATGGAAGTCGCCTTCCACGGCGATCACTCCGATCGGCAGCAGGCTCTTGCCGCCGCTCTCGATCTTTGTCGCCGCCCCATCGTCGACCACTACCGAGCCCCGAAGTTGTAGGTGGTCGCTCATCCACTGTTTGCGAGCGGCGACCTTGGCCGTGCCGGCAATGAGCGCCGTGCCCACGTTCTCGCCAGCGACCAACCGGAGCAGGACGTCGGGCTCCTTGCCGTAGGCAATCACGGTGCTCGCGCCGCTGCGGGCCGCGCGCTTGGCAGCGAGCACCTTGGTCAACATGCCGCCGCGTCCGAGCGCCGATCCCGCTCCACCGGCCATTCGCTCGAGTTCGGGATCACCCGCGACAGCCTGATCAACGAGCCTGGCGTGCGCGTCTTTTCTCGGATCTGCCGAGAACAGGCCTTGCTGATCGGTGAGGATGACGAGAGCATCGGCATCCAGAAGATTGGCCACCAGTGCGCCGAGCGTGTCGTTGTCGCCGAACTTGATCTCGTCGTTCACGACAGTGTCGTTTTCGTTGATCACCGGCACGACGCCGAGTCCCAACAGCGTGACCAGAGTAGAGCGCGCATTGAGATAGCGCTCGCGATCGGCCAGGTCGGCATGCGTGAGCAGCACCTGCGCGCTGCCGATGCCATGGGCGCGCAGCGCCGTCTCGTAGATCTGCGCCAGGCCCATCTGGCCCACCGCGGCGGCAGCTTGCAACTCGTTGACCGCATGCGGCCGCGTCGACCATCCGAGGCGCTTCATGCCCTCGGCAATGGCGCCGCTCGAGACCATCACGAGCTCGCGCTTTTGAGCGACCAGTGCGGCGAGCTGGCGGCACCAGTCGCCCACCGCAGCGGCATCGACACCGCGCCCTTCGTCGGTCACCAGGCTGGAGCCGACCTTCACGACGATGCGCTTGGCATTGCGCAGCGCCTCGCTCATTTCGAGGCCAAAGCGTCATCCGTGTCGAAGCGCGGGTCACGGTCCTCGGGCTCCTGCTCGGCATGCCTGGCCACATGCTCGTAGATCGCACGCACCAGCGGCTCGCAGCCTTCTCGGGTGAGAGCCGAGATCTCGAACACCGGCCCCTTCCATCTGAGCCGCTTGACGAACGCGCGCACCCGCTCCTCTCGTTCATCGACCGGAACCATGTCGAGCTTGTTCAACACCAGCCAGCGCGGCTTGGCCGCGAGCTCGCTGTCGTATTTCTCGAGCTCCTTCACGATCACTTTGACCTGCTTCACCGGATCGGCATCGTCGAAAGGTGCGAAATCGACGAGATGCAAGAGCAGGCGCGTTCGCTGCAGGTGGCGCAGGAATTGATGCCCGAGCCCGGCACCGTCGGACGCGCCTTCGATCAGCCCGGGAATATCGGCCACCACGAAGCTCTGCTCGGGCGCAACGCGCACGACGCCGAGGTTCGGATGCAGCGTGGTGAAGGGGTAGTCGGCAATCTTGGGGCGGGCGTTCGAAATCGCGGTGATCAGCGTCGACTTGCCGGCGTTCGGCATGCCGAGCAGGCCGACGTCTGCCAAGACACGCAGTTCCAGCCGGAGCTTCTTCTGGTCGCCCGGCCAGCCTGGTGTTTTCTGACGCGGCGCGCGATTGGTGCTGCTCTTGAAATGAAGGTTGCCGAAGCCACCATCACCGCCCTTGGCGATCAACACCCGGACATCCGGCTCCAACAGCTCCGTGATGCGTTGACCGGTCTCGGCGTCGGCGATGATGGTTCCGACCGGCACCTTCAACACGATGTCTTCGGCCGCCGCTCCGTACTGGTCCGAACCGCGACCGTTCTCGCCACGTCGGGCTTCGTGCCGGCGTGCGTAGCGAAAATCGATCAGCGTGTTGAGGTTGCGATCGGCCACCGCGTAGACGCTTCCTCCGCGGCCGCCATCACCGCCATTGGGCCCACCGAACGGAATGAACTTCTCGCGCCGAAAGCTCATGCAGCCGTTGCCGCCATCGCCAGCGACGACGTCGATCGTCGCTTCGTCGACGAACTTCATGGCCGCCGATTACGCTCGCGAGATGGCGCGACAACATCGGCTGAACGCGTGCTGCGCCGTTCGGCCCGACCCGGTCGAAGGATCGACCAGACGCCCAGCAAGATGAGAAAAAGGGGCCACCACTTGTGCAACCAGCCCCACTGCATCAGGCCGAAGTTGTTCGCCAGCAGCAAAGCACCGGCAAACACGAGGATGATGCCGCTCCGACTCATGCCAATCTCGCTCGGTCGTTTGAAAGCACCCATGGTAGTTCAGGCCCGTCAACAAAAAGCCCCGGCATGCCGGGGCTTCGGGGCAACAACCGGCGTTCGCTCAGGCAGAGGCCTCCACTGCGACAGTCTGGCGATTGCGGGGGCCCTTGACGGCATAACTCACGACGCCGTCGACCAGCGCGAACAACGTATGGTCACGACCGATGCCAACGTTCGGGCCGGCATGGAAGCGGGTACCCCGCTGGCGCACGATGATCGAACCCGCCGGAATCACTTGACCGCCGAATACCTTGACGCCAAGCATCTTCGGTTGCGAATCACGTCCGTTGCGGGTGGATCCGCCGCCTTTTTTCTGTGCCATGAAACTCTCCTGGAAAGCGTGTCGCTCAGACGGCGTTGATGGCGCTGATGCGGATTTCGGTAAAAGATTGCCGATGACCTTGGCGCTTCTGGTAGTGCTTGCGCTTCTTCATCTTGAAAATGCGCACCTTCTCGTGACGGCCGTGGGAAACGATGCTGGCCAGCACGCTTGCCCCGGTAACCAGAGGCGCACCGGTCACGAGATCCGCGCCGGAGCCCATCGCCAGGACTTGATCGAGGGTGACATCGGCACCGACATCGCCTGATAAGCGCTCGACCTTGAGCGTCTCGCCTGCGGCGACCTTGTACTGCTTGCCGCCGGTTTTGATGACCGCGTACATGATGCTTCCTTCGCTGACTGTCTTGGGGCCGGGTTTTCCGCGGCGTTCGAGTCCGAACGACGCCTGCAACCAACGTGATATTCCGGCTGCCACAGCCCGGCGCTGATGCCCGCGGAAAAGCCTTCCACTATAGCAGAGGGTCTGTTCGACGAGTCTGCAACCGGAGCGGCGATCCCGCGCTTTACCGGCGGGGTGCCTCACTCCAACGGCTTCAAGGTCGACTTTCTATAATCCGGGCTTGGCTGACCCCGTGACTCACAACCCGTTCGCATTGCCGCCGGCTTTCGACGTAGGCGTGTTGATCGCAGACGATATGCGGGAGGTCGACGCCGTGATCCAGCGTCGGCTCGCGTCACAGGTGGCGCTGATCGACCAGATTGCCCACTACATCATCGGCGCTGGAGGCAAGCGCATCCGGCCCCGGTTGGTGCTCTTGTTTTCGTCTGCCTTGGGCTTCGCAGGACCGGAGCGATTCGAACTCGCGGCCACCGTCGAGTTCATCCACACCGCCACACTGCTGCACGACGACGTGGTCGACGAATCGGGCCTCCGCCGGGGCAGACGCACCGCCAATGCGCTGTTCGGGAATGCGGCAAGCGTGCTAGTCGGCGACTTTGTTTATTCGCGTGCCTTCCAGATGATGGTTTCGGTCAACCGCATGCGCGTGCTCGATGTGCTGGCCGACGCGACAAACGTGATCGCCGAGGGCGAGGTGCTTCAGCTCATGAACATGCACGACCCCGACCTTGCCGTGGAAGACTACCTGCGCGTCATTCGCTTCAAGACCGCCAAGCTGTTCGAGGCGAGCGCCCGGTTGGGAGCAGTACTGGCCGATGCCGATTTCGAAACCGAAGAAGCTTGCGCATCGTATGGGCGCTCGCTAGGCACGGCGTTTCAGCTGGTCGACGACTTGCTCGATTACGACGGCGCGACCGAGCAGCTCGGGAAGAACGTGGGCGACGATCTGCGCGAAGGAAAGCCAACTCTGCCGTTGCTGATCGCGATGGAGCGCGGGACGCCGACCGAGCGCGAGCTCGTGCGGCATGCCATCAAACACGGTGAGGTGGCTCGCCTGGCCGAGATTGTCGCAATCGTCGGCTCGACCGGCGCTTTGCATGCCACACGCGAGGCTGCGCGCGACGAAGCTGACAAGGCGCGCGGGGCTCTGGAGGCCCTGCCAGCGACGCCTTTTCGCGACGCTCTGCTAGACTTGTCTGTCCGATCGGTCGAGCGTTCGTCATGACCCGCTCCACCAATACGTCCAAGCTGAAAGCGGGTTTGGCAACCGTCTGACGACAACTTCGGGGTGTAGCTTAGCCTGGTAGAGCGCTACGTTCGGGACGTAGAGGCCGGAGGTTCGAATCCTCTCACCCCGACCAGTTCAGTCGATTCCCTCACGCTCATTGATTGCGTGTCACTGTGAGTGCAGCGCACTGTCCACGCCCCGTGAATTGTTGGCAAGGGCTCCGGTGTGCCACGTTTACAGCCCCTGGTGAATCGGCGATGATCGTTCGCTGATTTGCAACGTTGATTGGGCGCCCCCAGGTTGGACACTCTTGCCGAAGCCCCGCACTCGGCCCTTTCCGGCGTGGCGAGGGTGCTAGTCCACGCCGGCAAGCTGAACGCAAAGGTTGCCGAAGAACTGGTCCGCAGTTCGCGCGACAAGCGCACCAGTTTCGTGGCGTCGGTCATTTCGGCGGGTGCCGTCTCTCCTTCCGATCTGGCCCACACCCTGGCCACCGCGCTCGCTCTGCCGCTGCTAGATCTCACCGCGATCGACGCGGTCCGGCTACCCAAGAACGTCATAGACGCCAAGCTGGCGGCGCAGTACCAGGTCGTGGTGCTAGGCAAGCGCGGCAATCGGCTTTTCATCGGCGGCGCCGACCCGACCGACCAAGAAGCCGCAGAGCGAATCAAGTTCGCGACGCAGATGTCGCCCGAATGGGTGATCGTCGAGCACGACAAGCTCGCCAAGTTGCTGGAGGCAACGGGCGCCTCGACCGGCGAGCAAATGGAGGCAATGACCTCCGGCGACTTCGAGTTCGACGTCACCGACGATGTCACGACCAAGGAGCCCGACTCTTCTGAAGCCGCTAGCGACGTGGAAGACGCGCCGGTCGTGCGCTTCCTTCAGAAGATGCTGATCGACGCGATCAACCTTCGCGCGTCCGACCTGCACTTCGAACCGTACGAATACCACTATCGCGTGCGCTTTCGCGTCGACGGTGAATTGCGCGAGATCACGCAGCCGCCCCTCGCCATCAAAGACAAGCTGTCGGCCCGCATCAAGGTCATCTCCAGGCTCGACATCTCCGAAAAGCGCGTGCCCCAAGACGGCCGCATGAAGCTGAAGTTCGGCAACAAGGCCATCGACTTCCGGGTCAGCACGTTGCCAACGCTGTTCGGCGAAAAGATCGTGATCCGGATCCTCGACCCGTCGAGCGCGAAGGTCGGCATCGAAGCGTTGGGCTACGAGAAGATCGAAAAAGACCGATTGATGAAAGCCATCCAGCGCCCCTATGGAATGGTGCTCGTCACCGGCCCGACCGGCAGCGGCAAGACCGTCTCGCTGTACACCTGTCTCAACATCCTCAATCAGCCCGGCGTCAACATCTCGACCGTCGAGGACCCCGCGGAAATCAACCTGCCCGGCGTGAATCAGGTCAACGTCAACGACAAGGCCGGCCTCACGTTCTCCGCAGCGCTGAAGTCCTTCCTGCGCCAGGATCCCGACATCATCATGGTCGGCGAGATCCGCGATCTCGACACCGCCGACATCGCGATGAAGGCCGCGCAGACCGGCCACATGGTGATGTCGACTCTGCACACAAACGACGCGCCGACCACGCTCACTCGCTTGGCCAACATGGGCGTGGCCGCTTTCAACATCGCGGCCAGCGTGTTGCTGATCACGGCGCAGCGTCTGGCGCGCAAGCTGTGCGAGAACTGCAAGGCCCCGGCCGACTATCCTCGCGACGCAATGCTCAGCGCGGGCTTCAAGCCCGAAGACCTGGACGGCAACTGGAAGCCTTTTCGGGCCGTGGGCTGTTCGATGTGCAACAACGGTTACAAGGGTCGCGTCGGCATTTACCAGGTCATGCCGATCAGCGAAGAGATTCAGCAGATCATCCTCGCCCAGGGCAACGCGACTGAAATCGCCGCCGTGGCTCACCGTGAAGGTATTCGCGACTTGCGCCAGTCGGGGTTGCTGAAGGTGCGGTCGGGCATGACGACGCTCGAGGAATTGATCTCGGTCACCAACGAGTAGCGCGGCTCGCCAACGCAAAACAAAGGCCTTCGGAGTAGTTATGGCAACGGCACTGGCTGCAAAGCGCATCAAGGACATCATCTTCGAGTGGGAGGGCAAGGACAAGAACGGCAAGCCCGTTCGTGGCGAGATGCGTGCCGGCGGCGAAGCCATGGTGAGCGCGAGCCTGCGACGCCAGGGCGTGATGGTCAACAAGGTGAAGAAGCGCCGCATGAGCGGCGGCAGGTCCATCAAGCAGAAAGACATCGCGGTCTTCACTCGCCAGCTTTCCACCATGATGCGTGCCGGCGTGCCGCTGATCCAGTCGTTCGACATCGTCGCGCGCGGCAGCACCAACGCCCGCATGACGCGGCTGCTGGTCGACATCCGCTCCGACGTGGAAACCGGCACCAGTCTGTCTGCTGCGTTCAGAAAGCATCCGCTCTATTTTGACGCCCTCTATTGCAACCTGGTGGAAGCCGGTGAAGCGGGCGGCATCTTGGAAACCCTGCTGGATCGCCTGGCCGTTTACCAAGAAAAGACGATGGCGATCAAGAACAAGATCAAGTCGGCGCTGATCTATCCGATCGCCGTGCTAGTGGTCGCGTTCGTGGTGCTCACGGTGATCATGATCTTCGTGATCCCGGCCTTCGAAGACGTGTTCAAGTCGTTCGGTGCCGATCTGCCCGCGCCCACGCTCGTCGTCATCGCGATGTCGAAGTTCTTCACGAGCTACTGGTATCTGATCTTCAGCATCCTCGGCGGGGGCATCTACTTTTTCATGCAATCGTGGAAGCGCTCCATCAAGATGCAGAAGTACATGGACCGGCTGCTGCTGCGCGTGCCGGTGTTCGGCTCACTGGTCAACAAGTCGTCGGTCGCACGCTGGACGCGCACGCTCTCCACCATGTTCGCCGCGGGCGTGCCGCTCGTCGAGGCGCTCGACTCCGTGGGCGGTGCTTCGGGCAACGCGGTGTTCGCCGAAGCCACGGAGAAGATCCAGAAAGACGTCTCCACCGGTTCGGCGCTGACGACATCGATGCAGGCCACCGGCGTGTTCCCGGTGATGGTGCTGCAGATGTGTGCCATCGGCGAGGAGTCGGGCTCGCTCGACGCGATGCTCGGCAAGGCCGCCGAGTTCTACGAAGACGAAGTCGACGAAGCGGTCAAGGGTCTCTCGAGCCTGATGGAGCCATTCATCATCGTGATCCTGGGCACGCTGATCGGCGGCATCGTGGTGTCGATGTACCTGCCGATCTTCAAGCTGGGCCAGGTGGTCTGAAGCCGCAGGCGGATCGCATCGCGATCGTGTACTCGGGGTGACGACGCCTGCGAGCGAGTTCTTGTTCTCGCCTCTCGTCCTGGGTGTCCTCGGCCTGCTGATCGGCAGCTTCCTCAACGTCGTCATCCACCGACTACCGCTCATGATGGAGCGCGGCTGGAAGCAGGAGAGCGCCGATCTGCTCGGGATCGCTCACGAGGCCCCGCCGGCCCTGACCCTCGCGGCGCCGCGCTCGCGCTGCCCTTCCTGCGGCCATGCGATCGCGTGGTACGAGAACGTGCCGGTCGTCAGCTGGCTCGCCTTGCGAGGCCGCTGCTCGGCGTGCAAGACGCCGATCTCGAAGCGCTACCCGGTGGTCGAGCTCGCCACCGGCGCTCTGTTCGCGCTCGTCGGCTGGCGCTTCGGCGCACAGCCCGTCGCGTTGCTGTGGTGCGGCTTTTGCGCCGTGCTGGTTGCCCTCGCGGGCATCGACTGGGACACCACGTTGCTGCCCGACAACTTGACGCTTCCTCTACTTTGGTGCGGCCTGATCGCAAGCCTGATCGGCTGGACGATCCCGTTGCCGGAGGCGGTTTGGGGTGCGACCGCGGGCTACCTCTCGCTCTGGTCGGTCTATTGGCTGTTCAAGCTCGCCACCGGCAAGGAAGGCATGGGCTTCGGCGACTTCAAGCTGCTCGCCGCCCTCGGCGCATGGCTCGGCTGGAAGATGATCCTGCCCATCGTTCTCGCGGCGTCGATCATCGGCGCAGTGGTCGGCATCTTCATGAAGCTCTCCTCCGCCTTGCGCGAAGGCCGATACGTGCCGTTCGGCCCGTTCCTAGCCGGCGCCGGCCTCGTGGTGCTGTTCGCCGGCCAGCAGCGCGTCCTGGGGTGGCTCGGCTGGGCCTGACCGACGTGGCGCCGCTTCGCATCGGCCTGACCGGCGGCATCGGCAGCGGCAAGAGCACCGTCGCCACTCTGCTCGCATCGCTCGGTGCGGCGATCGTCGACACCGACCGCATCGCGCGTGAGCTCACGCTGCCCGGCGGCGCGGGCATTGCTCCGTTGCAGGCCGCGTTCGGTGATGCGGCCATCGCAGCCGACGGCAGCCTCGACCGCGCTCGCATGCGCGAGCTCGCCTTTGCCGATGCCACAGCGAAGGAGCGTCTCGAGGCGATCCTCCATCCTTTGATCGGCATGGAAGTCGAGCGCGAAGCGATGTTGGCGAACCCGGCTCCAGCGATCGTGTTCGACGTGCCCCTGCTCGTCGAGTCGCGCCGCTGGCGCAGCCGGGTGGGGCGCGTCTGGGTGGTCGACTGCACCGAGCAGCGGCAGATCGAACGCGTCGTCGCCCGATCAGGATGGCGTGAAGATCAGGTGCGCGCTGCACTCGCGCAGCAGGCCTCGCGGGCTGCACGACGCGCATCGGCCGATGCCGTCATCGACAACGACCACCTCTCCCTGGCCGAACTCGCGTCGGAGGTGCGCGAACTCTGGGAGGCCACGCTTCTGTCGCGGCGTTGAGCCTGCGGGGTCTTGCGCCCGAGGTGCTATGGAACAATCGGTAAGGTTGCCATGAGGAACGGCCGCCTGCCGCGACCTGTGGTGTCCCTGTCCCGATGCCGACCTTGATCCTGTACGAATACCCGTTCAACGAAAGCATCCGCACGATGCTTCGCCTCGAACATCTGTTCGACCGATTGGGCCAGCTGATCGAGCGTGATGCGGCGGTCGACCACCACTACGCGCTCGCGACCCTGTTCGAGATCATGGACGTCGGTTCGCGCGCCGATCTCAAGTCCGACCTGCTCAAGGAGCTCGAGAAGCATCGCCAGCAACTCATGGGCTATCGAGGCAACCCTTCGGTTTCGGAAGCAATGCTCGACGACGTCATCGGACGCATCGACGGCGCCCACGCGCGTCTGAACCAACTCGCCGGCAAGGCCGGCGCTGCGCTCACGGGCAACGAGTGGCTGATGAGCATCCGCAGCCGCATCAGCATTCCCGGCGGCACCTGCGAGTTCGACCTGCCGGCCTACTATGCGTGGCAGCAACTCGAGCCTGGTCGGCGCCGTGCCGATTTGCTGCAATGGGTCGCGTCGATGATGCCGCTGGCCGAAGCGCTGCAGGTGCTGCTCGGTCTGCTGCGCGATGCGGGCGCGCCCCACAAGGTCGTGGCCGCCGGCGGCCAGTTCTCGCAAGCCCTGCCCGCCGGTCGGGTCTACCAGCTCATGCGGGTGCGGCTCAGCGGCGAACTCGAACTCGTGCCCGAGATCAGTGGCCACCGGTTGATGGTGATGGTGCGGCTGATGCGCCAGGAGCCCGACGGCCGCCTGCGTCCGAGCACTGCAGACACGGGCTTCGAGCTCACCCTCTGTTCCTGAGCGCGATGGTGCCGCCTTCGAAGCGCGACCTTGCCGTGGAACCCGGCCTGCCGAGGCGCATCGTGCGCTGCCCCGGCTGCGGCGGAAACAGCGTCTATGCACTCTCGAATCCGTGGCGGCCGTTCTGCAGCGAGCGCTGCCGCGGCACCGACCTCGGCGCTTGGTCGAGCGAGGGCTACCGCGTGCCGGCCGCGCCACCTGCAGAAGACATCGTCGACGATTGAGCAGCGCGGCCCGGTGCCCTCAGCGCGCCCAGATCGTGAGCGCAGTGTAGTTGTCGTGGCGGGGCCGCCGAACTGCCGCTTCGAGCACCCGTTCTTCGAGCGTCTTGAGCCAGGCTCGCGCATCGGGCGCCTGGGCCAACGAAGACTCGAGCTGCGCGTCTTCCACGTATTCCCACAAGCCATCGGTACACAGCATGATCACGTCGCCGGCCTCGAGTTGCCAGGGCGTGCCGACCACGCTCACCTGCAGGTCTTCTTCCTCGACGCCGAGCGCTGAAAGCAACTCGCTGCGCTGTGGGTGCGAGCGCATGTCTTCGACCGCGAGCATGCCGCCATCGACCAGCGACTGGACCAGGCTGTGGTCGCGCGTGCGCGCAGCGATGCGACCTTGCCGGAACGCGTAGAGACGCGAATCACCGCAATGGCCCCAAGCCACGCTGCCGGTCCCGAGATCGGCCGCGAGTGCCACCACCGTGCTGTGCATGTGCTGCACGGCACGACCATCGGCGCGGTGGCGAATGATCGAGCGATTGGTGTCGATGATCAGGCGTTCGATACTGCCCGGCGACACCGACGGCTGCTCGGCGAAGAGGCCAAGAATGTGCTCGACCGCAAGCTTCGACGCGCGGTCGCCGCCGCCGTGCCCGCCTGCTCCGTCGGCCAGCACGCAGCACAGGTGCTGCTGCGAGTGCCAGTGGCCGCAGGCGTCTTCGTTGTACTTGCGGCCGCCCTGGCGCGCCATCGAGGCGATGTCGAGCCGGAGCGTCACGGTCGCTCTCGCGAAAGTTGTTCGATGTGCTGGTCGTAGGCTTCGAGGAAGGCCTTGCCGAAGAGCTCGTGGAAGTCGTCCGACGCCTCGGCCGCCAATTGTTTGTACATCTCGTTGAAGAGTTCCCACATGCGCGCCTTGCGCTTGGCGGGCAACAGCGAGTCGACGACGCTGCGTTGCGCCAGGCGACTTTCGAGCGCGGCCGGATCGAAGCGCGAGAAGATGCCCTCGAGTGCGGCACGCATGCCCGCCAGCGTGGCGAACTGATGCGCGCGCAAGTCTTCGTAGGCTTCGCGCATCGCCCGCTCGCCGGCCACGAAGCCGCGTTCCGGCGAGCCGAGCAGGTGGCTCAGTGCAATGTCGACCGAAGCAGAGAACTTGAGCGGATTGTTCTCGCGCACCGCGATCATCGTCATCTCCGCTCGGATCTCTCGCTTGAGCGCAGCGCGCGCGGCGAGCAGATCGATGGTGCCGCCGGTGGCTTCGCGCAGCAGCCGCGCGACGAGTGCCATCAGCGCGGGCGTGACCTTCAGTGCTTCGGGCGGCAGCCCCTCGGCGGCCAGGCCCTCGCGCCACGCGTGTTCGATCGCTTCCATGCCCGCAGCGGCTGGGGACGACGTCGAAGTGGGAAGGTGGTCTGGGCGGGACGATGCAGTCCCCGCAGCGGATACAGGCGGCGCGGCCGGCTGAGCGCGCGGGCTTGCCGCGCCCGGGCGCGCCGGCGTATCGATGGTGAGAAAGCTCTCGCCGCCAGTGCTGGTCCAGGAGAGCACCGAGCCGATCGGTGCGCTGCGATCGCCCCCCGGCGCCGAGCGCGGAGCAGGCGCGACGACAGCGCCCGGAGTGGACTGCGCAGCCGGCGCCACGGTGGCCGGCTCCCAGTCGAAAAGAGGCCCATGTTGGCTCGCCGCGGTGGACGCGAAGAGTCCATCGGGCAAGCCGGGATTCGTCGATGCCGCGGGTTGGGAAACGACAGTGGCGGTTGCCGAAGCAGACCTCAATTGCTCGTCGGACGCGGTGGCGAACGGATCCCAATCTGCAGGGATCGCGCCGGCCGAAGGCGATGCTGCGCCGATGGCCGACGACGCCTGAGCCACCCTCAGCCGGTAGGCGCCGATCTGCAGTTCGTCGGCAGGCGCGATCGGCCCCTGTTGCCCGTTCTCGAGCGCCTGCCCGTTCAGCGAGATCGCATTGCCGCCGCGGTTGACGATGACGAAGCCGTTGGCGCCCGCGTGGACGATCTCGGCATGCACGCGTGAGATCGTGCGCCCCGGGTCGGCCAGAACGAGGCGGTTGCCTTCGCCGCGGCCGATACAGCCACCCGCGACGTCGAACGTCGCCGATGCGTCCGGCACCTGGGCGCCGTTGTAGGAAGCGACGCTGATGCGGATCATGGCAGGTACATCCATCTCCATTTTGCACTGTGCTTTCGGAGCCGCGGCAACCCGATTGCAGAGGAAGCCGCGACCGCCCGAACCGTCTTTCGACGGTGGTCTGTTCGAAGCTGCCCCGCCACAATCCCTCACCGCGGAAAGACCGGAGATGGCAATGCGCGAATGGATCAGAGTGATGGTGCTGATGACGTGGCTGAGCGCAGCCGGGGCGGGGGCCGCAGCGGCGTCGCCGCCCGAGGCCGGACGCGCACCACCCGCGGAGGTGATCGTTGGCAGCTACATCAACAAGGTCCAGGACGTCAGCTTTCGCGAGAATCGCTACACCGTCGACTTCTACGTCTGGTTTCGCTGGAAGGCCGAAGGCGCGCTCGCCGACTACAAGCCGCTCGAGAGCTTCGAGATCCTCAACGGCCGCATCGACAGCAAGACCAGCGTGGTCGAAAAGAAGATCGGCGACGTGAGCTATGCGTCGGCCCGAATCGCGGCCACCATCGCCGAAACCTGGGACCTCACCGACTTCCCGTTCGACTGGCACCGCAACCAGGTTCGCATCGAAGACAGCTCGCTCACGGCGCTCGATCTCACCTTTGTCGCCGACCATCGCAATTCGCGCTTGGGCGACGAGATCGAGCTCGTCGGCTGGCAGGCCGACAACTTCGGCACCGAAGTCCAGAAACGCCTGTACCGCACCAACTACGGCGACACCTCGCTGCCCACCGATGCATTGAGCGAGTATTCGCGCTACGTGTTCTCATGGGACATCGACCGTGTCGGCTGGGGCGCAGCCATCAAGCTGCTCTCGACAGTGATCCTCGCCACCGGCGTGGCCTTCGTCTCGTTCATGGTCAAGCCTTCCGATCTCGACGCACGGTTCGGCATGGGCGTGGGCGCGCTGTTCGCAGTCGCAGCGAGCGCGTTCATCGTGTCGTCTTCAGTGCCCGACTCGGCCTCGCTCACCGTGGCCGACAAGCTGCACATGGTTGCGCTCGGCGTCATCTTCCTGACGCTGCTGCTCTCTGCGCTCTGCCTCCGGCTCGAAGTCAGCGGGCGCGAGGAACTCGCGTTCCGCATCGACCACTGGAGCCTCGCCCTCGGGCCGCTGCTGTTCTACGGCTGGGTCGTGTGGGCGATCTTTCGGGCCATGCGTTGACCCGAAACGTGCAGCCGCAGCGCTACTTGCAGACGTAGCGGCGACATTCGCCGCCCTGCTCGCGCGCGCAAGACCAGAAGCAGCCCGCTGCCGCTGCCGCTGCTGCGGGTTCGGGGGCATCGACCAGGCGCTTGAACGATCGGGCGTTGCCCCGGAGTTCGGCCACACGCTCGCGTGTCGGAGCTGAAGGTGCCCCGCCGTCTGTTGGGCGTGGCCGAAGGCCGCCTCGGGTATCGAGCTCGAGCCATTCATCCGACACCACGTTCATCGGGAGCGCCTTGTCTTTCGGCAGCTCGACGATGCTGGCGCCGTAGTCGATCCGGCGTGCATGCACCGCGATGAGCTGGCCGCGTTGCCAATAGAAATCCTGCAGCTCTCGGCCACGCTCACCCAGCCCCTCGAACGAGATCTTCTCCACCGACCGCGCAGAACCCCACGCGGAGACGCGGGCGCCCTCGGCGGCCAAGCCCTGCACCGGGCGTTCACGCAGCGGCGCAGCGTCTTTCGCGCGCGCGTCGATCGACGCGACCTGGCGCTGCACTGCGTCGCTTGCCTTGGCGGCCCACGCCGCGCCAGCCGACACCCACATGCAGGCCAGCAGCGGTGCGATGCACCACGCCTTGATTCGAGTCGACGGAGCGCTGCTCACTTCTTCGTCTCCGCAGGCTCGTACTTGGCCAGGTAGGGCTTCAGGAGCGCCGCGTAGTCTTTCTCAAACTTCTCGTTCTTGCCCTTGTTCTCCTTGCGCGAAAGGCGAGCGTATTCATCGAGGCAGGCCTTGACGCGCTCGTCGGTCTTGGCGATCTTCGAATCGGCCATCTCGAGATGGAAAGCGTCGCCGTCGTACCAGCCGTCCTGCCCCTTCGCGTTTTTCAAACCCTGCGACTTCATCGCTTCGCCCCACTTCTTCTTGAACGCGTCGAAGTCTTCGTCCATCGTCTTCTTGGCGTCCCAGACGACCTTGCCGTCGGCTTTCATCAGTACATGCCGCGCCTTGTCGGCCATGTGCGCGCCCCAGCACACCCACGACCTGCCCGCCACCACCTGCTCGGCCTGCTCGGTCGGCGTGCGGCCCTTGGTGGCCGGATTGGGGTCGAACACGAAACTCACCACGGGCGGCTCGGCCGGCTTCTTGGGATCCTTCTTGCCGCCTTTGTCGGCGGCCTTCTTGAGCGTCTCCACGCGAGCCTTGCGCAAGGCAACGCAGGCAACCGTCATGTCGACAGCGAAAGCCTTGGTCAGTGGCTCGATCTCGGTCGAGGCGTCGTCTTTGTCAGCGGCCATGGGGACCTTTCTGCAAAAGCGCTCGCATCACGCCCTCACCTTTCCGGAATAGAGATCGCCGCCCAGGTCTTTCGGCAGGAACGCTTCGACCAGGTATTCCGTGACCGGTGCGTCGACCGGCACGGAGGGGAATTGCTTTCTGAAGTTCTTGATGTCGAGTTCATGGGTAAAACCGACGCGCGTCGATGATGGCGTCGGTTCGCCGATCTTGACCGTGACGATCCTGGGCTTGGCACCTGGTGCCGTCACCCGGACGGTGGCTTCGACACTCTTGTCGAGTGGTGTATCACCCACGCTTTGAGCTGCGAGCTTCAGCAGATCCGCAGCTTTGTCGTATTTGTTGTTCAACGGGCTCTCGAACAACCACCGCGCCTCCTGGCCCTGCTCCACGAACGTGTGCGGCTTGCGTCCGTCGCTGCTGGGTTTCTCGGGTGCGCCTTCGCGAAGCGCAGCCCAGGTCTGGTTGCCGATGGTCCCGTCGACCTGAAGATCTTTGGACTTCTGGAACTTCAGCACGGCCGAGAGCGTGCCGGCGCCAAAGTCGCCGTCTTCCTTGAGCCCCGCCTTCACATGGTGATTCAACAGAAGCTGCGCGTACTCGACCCATCCGTCAGGGCTCTTGTCGCCCTTGCGGAGGGTGGGTTGCTTGGCCTCCGTGGGCGGCTCGAACGCCGCCTCCGGTCCAGGCTCCGGTCCAGGTCCAGGTCCGGGTCCGGGTCCGGGTCCAGGTCCAGGTCCAGGTCCGCCGCCGGAGAGAGTGAAGCTGACCGGCACGTTTTCCTCGCCCTGGCCGATGATGTCTTGCGAAGCGAAGCCCGCCGACTGCGGCGTGAGCGTCGCCGACGCGTTGTTCTTCGATCCTTCGGGGTTGTCCCATTCCACGCGCCACACGGCAGCCACGGGCGAGCCTACCTGCCAGACAACGAAGCCCTTGCAGCCTTGCTCCTTGGCTCCCGGTGTCTCCACCGAAACGAAGTTGATCGTTGCACCGGGAGCGATCGACGAAGCCGGCGCCGTCATGAAGTCGCCCCGCTCGTGCTCGGCCTCAGCGCGTTTCAGTGTTTGCCCGGTCTCGTTGACAACGGTGATCAGGCAACTGCTCGGCAGGTTGCTGGCAGGGGTGGGCGTTGGCACGGGCGGCTTGGGGTCGGAGCCGCCCTTGGCATTCAGCACGTAAAGGAACTTGGCGTCGTTGCTGCCGCCCTGGGCCACTTTCGGCGTCTCGAATTTGGCCGCATTGGGTCCTTCGAGACGCGAATCGGCACTGCTTTTTCCCACACGCGGGTTGTTGAAGTGCAGTACCCACGCGGTCTTCTGCTCGTCGATGAAGTAGCGCACGAAACCTTCGATGCCGGCCGTGTGGATCTTGGCAATCAGGATGTCGGTCTCTTTGTTGGCAGCCGAAAACTTGGAGCCCTGGTCGTCGGCCTTGATCTGGCTCGGCGGAAAATCGTTGAACTCCCCATGGGCGATGCCCATCGTCTTGCCGGAGCCGTCGTCGATCTCGCTCAGGCTGGCGGTGTCGACTCGCAAGACCTGTTGGGTGTTGTTGTTGATCATGCAGGTGGCGGTGAGCTTGCCCAGCACCTTCTCTGCAACGGCACCCGGGATGTCGGCCGGGCCGAAGCCGACCAGGCCTTCCTTGTCCACCCCGTCTTGCTGATCACCGTCGCCCGCCGGCGCCTTGACCTGAAACGGAGAGCGCAGGCCCTTGCCACGGGCACCGCTCTTTTCAGCCGGTGTGCCGTCCGCAGCGGGGGCCGCCTCGCCGACCAGCGATCCCAGATCCTTGAGCCATGACCTCTGCTCTTTCGTCAGCTGCGTCGACATGGAAATCTCCTGGTTGCGAGGGGTGTCAGCTGATCGCCTGCGCCAGCATCGTGAGACTCTTCGACAGGCTGGCCTTCAGTTCCGTCTTTACGCCGAACGGGTTTTTGTCGAGGTGGTCGATGAGGGGCTCCGAGCTCACGTAGCGGATGTATTCCGCCAAGATCACCTTCGAATCCTTCAACGCTGCGCTGCGGCCCGCTGCATTCGCGGCCTTGCCTGCAACCGCGAGCGAAGCCGACAGGCGCTGATCGAGCTTGCCGAGGATGCGATCGAGCTTTTCCAGTTGGCCGTCGATCTGGTCGACGAGTTCGCCGCCCTCGTCGGCCACCCGCGCACGAATCTCGTCTTTCAACGCATCGACGCGGCTTTCGACGAGCTCGCGGGTACTCACCCAGATCTGGGGTGCAGCCGCGAGCGCAGGCTCCGGGGCAGGGGCGGCCTCTTCGCCCGGGGCAGCGCGCCCGCCGCCCGATTCCTCGTCGTCGCCGTCTTCCTCCGGTGCTTCTTCGCCTTCTTCCTCGTCGGCATCGTCGCCGTCTTCGCCCCGGCAGGTGATCTTGTTGAAACGCAGGTTGGTTTGCTGCAGCAGGGCCAGCTTCAGCTTCTTGGCCATGCCGGCCGCTTCCTTCGTGAGCTCGAAGATGAGCGTGCCATGTTCGCTGAAGCAGTGGCCCACCGCGTACTTGACGCCACCCGAGACGCCCAGCTCGTCTGCCAACAGCTTCTTGCGCGTCGGCGTGATCGGCTTTCTCGAGAGCAGCACGACGGCCTGCTTGCCAGCCGTGGCCACCATGGCGTGCATGCGCTCACCACGCTTGACCGCCTTGATCAGCGGCACCATCTTGCTGGTGAGCAAGGCCGACTCCTGCTCTTCGCCCTCTTCCTCTTCCTCACCCTTTTTGCTCTGCTCGCGCTTCTTTGCGTCGGCCTCGGCCTTGGCCTTGCCCTCCTTCTGCGCCTCCGCCTTGTCTTTGGCGACATCGCGCATCGCCGTTTCGGCAGCACCAGTGAGCTCGACGAGGAACTTGGTCACGTCCTTCGAAGCGCTGACCTCCTTGCTCTTCTTGAGCTGGCTCGCGAGCTTAACGACTTCATCGAGCAGCTTCTGTGCCGCGTCGTAGTCGTCGTCGCCGAGCTTCTTGATCTCGGCCAGCGACTTCATCAAGCCGTTGTCCTTGATCGTCTTGTTCTTCGCGAGAACGTCTTTCCAGGGAGCGTCGCTCAGAAGTTTGGACTTGATCATGATCTGGATGTCCTTGGTGTGGATGGACCGAAGGGAACCACGCGCTCGTTACGGCGAAGGATAGGGTTCGCGGCTGCCGCGGCAACCGGGGCTTCACCGTAGAACGAGCAGCCGCTTAAGTCTAGAACGCGATCGCATAGACGTTGTCCAGCCGATTGAGGATCCCGCCCTCTTGCTCGCGCCAGCCTGCGGCGCTGCGAATGATGGCGGCGCGCAGGGGCTTGCCGATATCGCCCGCAGGGGTGGTGGACGTGCTGCGCGGACTAGCCCAGCGACTTCAACAGGGCGCCGAGCTCCGGGTCCATTTCAGGTTCCGCGTTCGGATCGGCAACCGGCTCGTCGAGGCTGGAGAGCAGCGCGGCGAGCTCGTCGTCGGGTGCCGCAGAAGCGTTCTCGTCATCGGCCACCGATGCGTCGAGCGACGATGGCGCGTCGACCGCCGAGTCGGCCGCGTCGTCGGTGCCGTCTGCTGCCTCGGCGTCTTGCACTTCGTCATCGGGCTCGTCCGGCGGCTCGGCTTCAGCCTCGGCTTCGAGCGCCGCGGCAGCTGCGAAGCCCGCCTTGCGCGTGGCCGGTGCGAACGCTGCGCTGTCATCGCTTTTCCTGGCGCCGGTCTTCGTCTGCACCAGGAAGCGTGCGTCTTTTGCGGCCTTCTTCGGCGCGGCTCCTGCCACCGCCAAGCCGTCGCCATTGATCGCCTCGAGACCACTCAATCGCACCAGCGCCTCGCCCTTGTGCGCCATCACCGCGTTGATGCCGGCTGCGCGCAACAGCGAGGCCACGTTGGTCGTGACCATGCGCTCGGTGCACGGCAGCGCGACCGAGTCGCCGTCGGCATCGACGAAGTGATGGAACGGCAGATCGTCGATCGTGAGCGGAGCACCCTGCTGCGCCAGCACGGTGAGGGCGAGCAACGCCGGGTGGCCCCACAGCATGCCCGCCAGGCCGGCCTCGCGGCTGAACTCCTCAAAGGCGAACGACGTGATCGGATCGCTCTTCTTTCCGTACGGATGGCGCAGCAGGAAACGCGGGCCGACGAGGCCGAGGAATGACGCGGCAGGCAACGCGCGCAAGGCCTCGAACGCCTCCAGGACGAGCCGATGCGGCGGCTCCTTGCGATCGGCGAATGGATCGGTCGCCATGCCCGTGATCAACGATGCGCTGGCATGCGCAGCGATCTGCGCGGCGCGGCCGAGCAGCTCGGCGTGCGGCGGCGTTGCGTCGAACTGGTAGCAGCCGGCGACGTACGTGTAGCCGCCGTCTGCGTCTTGCGCCGGCGTGCTCACGAGCAAGCGATACAGGCCGGTCTCGGCGAGATCGCTCGCGCTGCTGAGGTCGGCGGCAAGCTCTTCGGCGCTGATGTCGAAGAGGTGCACCTGCAGCTGCGGGCCTGTCTCGAGCCGGCGAAGCAGAAAGTCGGCGCCGCGCCAGAGCGACTCGGCAATCTGGAAATCAGGGTGATGCAACAAGGCGCGCATGGCATCGCCGAGGCCGGCGTCTACCGCGGCCACGAGCGGCTCCTTGCCCGGGCTCGGAGCCGCATGCACGAATGGCCCGACGATGCGTTGCAGCAGATCGTCGATCGCACCACTCGCCTGGGCCGCGCTCGACGCGCGGCCAGTGAGCCGCGAGAAATCGTCGAGCGTGGCGCCGCGCGAAGGCGCGCTCCCGCGCGCGCGCGCGGCGCGGGCCAGGCTCGAAGCGCGCGGGCCGGCACCTTCGGCCCAGGCGCTCACTTCCGCCGCAGCCTTGGCAAACTGGCTGCTCGTGTTCAGGCGCTGGCGCAGCGACGCGAGGTCGGCGAACACCGGCACGTTGGCGTAGATCGTGTCGGGGTGGAACGCTTCGAGGTCGGGCAGCGCAATCGTCACCGGTGCACCGTCGGCGCCGAGCGGCAGCGTGAGCTCTAGTCCGAGTCGCCGCATCGCGTCTTCCAGGGTGTCGAACTCGACCTTGATGGGCTTCTGTTTCCCGAGCACGTCGCCGGTGCGCAGCCGGCCTGCGCTGGCCCCGCAACCGAAGTCTCCGAGCAATGCCACGCGCAGCGGGCGCTTGCCGTTCCACGAAGGCACGGGCTCGCCGATGCCGGCGAAATCGGGAATGAAGGTGTCGCTCATCGTGCGTCTTTCGGTACGGCGGCTCGGCGAGATGTTGGCAAGACGAGCTGGCTCAGTAGTGCCCGCCGAGCAGTCGCATGAGTTCCTCTGCATCAGGCAGGCCCGTGGTCTCGACGGGCGACGAGAGCTCGCCTTCTCGCTCGCACCACCAGATCGTGCGGCCGTCTTCGGGCCAGAGCGGGCCGGTCTCGTCGACCTCGCCGAGGGCAGCGAGCTCCGCGTCGAACTGGTCGGCGCTCCAGTCGTCGTTGAGTGCAGCGACGGCGAGACCCTCGACCGCCTGCAGCCAGGCCGACGGCGCCTCGGTCTCGAACGAGCCGCGCGGTCTCGCGACGGTCAGAGGGAAGTAGCGGCCGACGCGATCGACCGAAGGCATCAGCACGCCCGTGTAGCCCGGACTCTGGGCGAACGGCACGCCAGCGCCGAGGGCGAACCGCCAGGTCGGCGCGGCCAGGAATGCCGCTAGCCACGCTTCATCGGCGTTGCGCCAGGCGTCGAGGCCCGTGGCTAGCCAGCGGTCCCATGGTTCGACGAAAAGCGGCGACAGCCGCCGGCTCGCGAAGTCGCCGAGCGAAGGCAGCTTGCCGTACCAGCCAGGCGACGCCGCCATGTCACAGGCTCTCCGGGCAGCGAAACGATTGCATCTCGCGCAGCCGCAGCGGGTTGAGAGCACTCGCCGAGATGACCTCGAGCCGGGCCTTCTTGCCGTCGACGTTGAGCAGCACGGTGAAGCGCTCGGGCTGCGGCGAAGCCTGCACCTCGTTCTGCCCGATCAATCGGAACAAGGCCCACGGTCCTTCGAACAGCTGCGGCGCGCCGCCCATGCTCAGCTTGATCTGCGAGGCCACGCGCGGGCTCGGCCATGCCAGCGTCTGCGCGGCAGTGTTGCCGGCAGCGAACTTGAGCGCCTGGCCGTCGACGTCGATCACCAGTTCCTTGGCACTCGGGTCCATCTCGAGTACGCGCAGGTCGACCTTGAAGCCGGGCGTCTTGCCGCCACCGCGAAAGAACGCCTCGCGGATCTTCGCGGCGCGCTGGAAGTCGGCCAGGGCCGTGCCGCCGGGCGGCTTGGTGCCATCGGGCAAGGGTCGATAGGCCCAGGGCGTGACGCCGATGTCGACCAGCGCCGAGAGCTTGCGCTGGAAGAAATCGTCGAGCTGGCCACCGGCGCCGAACATCTGGCCGAAGTCGTCGGGCAACACGTCGGATCGGCTGCCGAGCGCGAACGGATAGCGCCCGGCGATGGTCTTGGCGCACTGCTCGGCCACCGGCTTGATCTCGGCCGAAAGCCCCTGACGCTCGGCAACGCGGCCCTGAGTGGCACCAGCATCGGCGAGCGAAAGCAGGATCGACTTGATCGGCTCGGGCTGCATGCCGGCGGCCGCCTTCGCCGCTGCCCCGCCGCCACCGGCCGGCGGCGCGGTCTTGGTCTTCTGCGCAGCCTCGATGGCGGTGAGCTGAACGAATACCTCGTTGAAGAGCTTCATCGTGTCGTCGAGCGGGGGGGGCGTGCCAGTGACCATGCGATGGATCGACGCGAAGTGATCGTCGACCATGAACTCGAGCGGCCGGCCGGTCGGCCTCACCGGCTCGTTGCCGACTGCCTTGCCCACCACGTTGGCGATGTCTTCCTTGACCTTGTCGAGCTTTCTCAAGCTCTTGTTGTTCAGCGCCTTGCCGCTCTTGACCGCCGCTGCGGCAGCTTCGGCGGCAGCTGCGCCGAGTTGCGTCTCGCGGGCCACGGCACGCATGTAGGCCGTGAGCGGCGAATCGGGCGCTGCGAGCAAGCCGGCCACCACCACGCTGCGCTCGAGCGCACCGAGCCTTACGAGCCGCACGTCGGCCAGGTACTGATCCCAGACCTTGATGTATTCCTGCAGGTAGAGGCGCTGCACCCGCGTCTCGAGCTCCGGGTCGTTGCTGCGGAACAGGCTCGTGGCCGATTGCTTCAGCGACTCCGGACTGCCGACACCAAGCACCCAGCGCTCCTCTTCTGCAAGCACCGGTGCCACCTTGGCAACGGCCGGATGGAAGGCCTTGAAGTAACCGTCGCGCGTAAACAGGCCCGGAATGCCGCGCGTCAGCGGCTGGCCGCTCGAGCGTTCGAACACGCGCACCGCGTTCGGCCCACCCGCACCCGCCGCTGTGAACTCCGGCAGGTCGCCGCCGACGCGTGCACGCTTCAGCCGACTGACGATGCGGTACTCGAGCGGGTATGCGATCAGCATCTCGCGCACGTTGGCGACGAGCGTCTTGTCCATCGGCGTGGGTGCACGCGGCGCACCACGCGAGATGGCGGCGTCGAGATGCTGAACCAGAGCCGCACGCTGTTCGGCATTGAGCGTGTTGGCGAGATTGGCGTCCCAGTCGATCGCCACCCAGCCCTTGAACGCCTCGGCATCGAAGTGCTCGGGCGTGTAGAGCATGAGGTAGGACTTGAGCGCTTCATAGGCCAGCTCGAGGTTGTCTTTGTTGGCACTGCGCAGCCGCTCCTCGAGCCGCCGCGCAACACGCGGCATCAGCGCGTGGTCGAGCATGTTGCGATAGCCGATGTCGGCGCCGGCTGCGACATACGGCCCCTGATACAGGCCGAGCCGCTCGAGCAGCGGCGGATCCTCGAGCTCGAAGCCTTGCGGCGCCGGCGCGACGGCGAGCTTGTCGAGCGCCGTCGGCAACATCGAGAGCTCGGCGCCGGTGGCCGGCGGCACGGCCGCGACGGCTGCCTGCACTTCCGGCAAGCGCGCTCGCACATCGGCCAGGTAGCTCTGGTTGCGGCTGTAGCCGAAGACCCAGGCCGCGATCAGCGCGACCGACGCCACGGCCATGACCGACAAGGCAGCGAGCCGCAGCCGCCGCCGCCGCGTTTCGGCCTGCAGGTTCTTCGAGACCAGGCCCTGCTCGGCGAAAACCACTTCCTTCAGCAGCCGCGTCAGGAAGAACGACTTGCCGCGAGAAGACGCCACTGAAGCCGCGCGCTGCTCGACGCCGAAGGTGCGGCCGAGCGTGCCCAGCACGCGATCGATCGGCGAGCCTTCCTGAGTGCCGCTGGTGAAGTACACGCCGCGCACGAAGACGCGCTCCTCGAGATCACCACCGCCCTGGAACACCTGCTCGAGGAAGCCGCCGAGCAGGCCCTTCATGCCTTCGAACTGCTGCGGGAATGCGAATATCGCGCTGCGGCGCAGCACGTCGGGCTCGGCCTGCATGCGCTCGATCAAGCGCTCGCGCAGGCGCTTGCCGAGCGCAGCGAACTCGCTCGAGAAGTTCTGCATCGGCGAGGCCTGCGCCGCGTTCGGATCGTTCGCGTCGTGCGGGAACGAGAAACCCCAGACCTGCTCGCGGTCTTCGCGGCCGAGCTCGCCGAAGGTCTCGTTGAAGCCGGCGATCAAGTCGCACTTGGTGACCAGCACGTACACCGGCGGCCGCACGCCGAGTTGCTGCTGCAGCTCCTGCAACCGCGTGCGCAGCTTTTGCGCATGGTCTTTCCGATCGGCAGGGCCCTGCCGCAGCAGGTCTTCGATATTGACCGTGAGCAGCACGCCGTTGAGCGGCCGGCGCGGGCGCGACTTGCGCAGCAACGCGAGGAAAGTGTTCCACGCCGATGCGTCGGTGGCCGTGTCGGAATCCTGCGAGGTGTAGCGGCCGGCGGTGTCGATCATCACCGCCTCTTCGGCGAACCACCACTCGCAGTTGCGCGTGCCGCCCACGCCGCGCACCGAGGCCTGGCCCATCTTGCCGGCCAGCGGAAAGGTGAGCCCGGCGTTGAGCAGGGCGGTGGTCTTGCCCGAGCCGGGCAGCCCGATAAACATGTACCAGGGCAGGTCATACAGATACTGGCCACGCTTGAGCCACGACGACTTGCCGCTCTGGCGCGCGCTCTCGCCGAGCACCTTGAGCGCCTGCGTGAAGCGCTGGTTCAGCGCCTCGGCTTCGCGCTCGACGCCGCTGGGACCAGCCGCGAGCCCGGCGACCAGGCGCGAATTGGTGCGGCGGCGGCGCCAGACGCCAAGGCCCACGATCAGCGCGAACACGAACAGCAGGATCAGCAGCGCGACCAGGCGTTCTTCGGTGCCGTCGAGCGGGTGGCTGCCACCGAAGGCGATCAGCGGCCCGACCCACCACACCAGCGCAGCGATCAGCAGGAAGCCGATCGCGGCCAGCGTGGTGGCGTTGCGGAGGAAGTCGAGGATGCGTTTCACGATGCGCGGTCTGGTTCAGGGCGCGAGGAAGAGCGTGACTTCGACACGCCGGTTGCGGGCTCGCCCGGCCGGAGTCGCGTTGTCGGTCAGCGGCTGTGTGTCGGCCTTGCCTTCGGCACGCACACGCTTCGGGTCGATCGGCTTGCCGAGCTCGCCGCGGACCACGTCGGCACGCTCCTGCGAGAGGTGCCAGTTGGACGGGAAGCGTGCGGTGCGGATCGGCTGGTTGTCGGTGTGGCCGGTGACGAGCACGTTGCCCTTGAGCGTGGCGAGCGCCTGGCCGATGCGCGGCAGCAACGGGCGGAACGCTGCCGCGACGACAGCGCCGCCCGGCTCGAAGAATCCGTCGCCCTTGATCAGCACCACCGAGCGATCGACGAGATCCTGCACCTCCACCTGGTTCGCCTTGATCTCGGCCGCAAGCAGGTTGGCGAGACGCGGCACCAGTGCGGGCGGCGGCGGTGGCGGAGGCGCTGCGAGCTGCACCTTCTTGGCATCGAGAGCCGCCAGCTGTGCGAACACCGGATCGGCCGCGTTGGCAAGCGACCAGCGAAAGCCGATGTACACGATGGCCAGTACCACCAGCAACGCCGAGCCGATGAACCACAGCGGCAGGCCGTCGACGAGGCGCTGCGCTTTGGCCTGCACGCCCTGCCAGCGCGGCGAGAGCGCACGATCAGGCGTGCGGCCCTGCATCAGCATCTGCGCGAGCCGCTGGCGAACGCTGTCGAGTTGCGCTTCGCCGTTGTCGATGACGCGGTAGCGCCCCTGGAAGCCGAGGCCCAGCACGACGTAGAGCAGCTCGAGCAGGCTGCGGTTGGTGTCGACGTTCGTGGCCAGCTTGCTCATGAGCTGGAAGATCTTCTCGCCGCCCCAGGTCTCGTTATGGAACTGCACCAGCAGGCTGTTGCCCGACCACACACCGGAGCCGCCCCACGGCGTGCTAGCTGCGGATTCGTCGAGCAGCGTGCACAGGATGTAGCGCCCGGCGATCACCTGCTCGTTGGGCAGGCCCTGCGCGCGTGCCTGCGCCTCGAACTTGCGAATGCCGTCAGCGAGCGCGTCTTTCAGGCCGGCCGGGTTGGGGTGCCGCGGCATGTGGCGCACACGCGGTGCGGCGGCCAGCAACGGCATCGCCGCATTGACAAGCGGGTTGAGGCTGCCGCTCATCATCGTGTCGAGCGAGAGCGGGACATCCTTGCCGGCGTGACCTTGCGGCGCTGCGGGCGGGGGCGGCGCGGCCGTGGCGCCTGCGGGCGCACCGCGGCCCGCGCTCGGCTTGATGATCGTGCGTTCGGAGCCGAAGGCGGCGAACGGGTCTCCGGGGTCGGTCATCCGATGCCCTTACGAACGAACCGCCCAGAACTCCATCTCGAGCCCAGGGAAGTCGCCCGCGACATGCATCGCCAGGCCACCCGAAGCCTCGAGCTGCTTCCACATTTCGTTGCCGCGGGTTTCGAGCTCGAAATACGTGAACCCCGCGTGATATGGAATCTGCCGGGGCGCGACGGGCAGAGGCCGCAGCAGCACGCCCGGCAGCTGCAGGTTCACGAGATCGCGAATGCGCTCGACCGTGCCGATCTTGACCTGCGTGGGAAAGCGCGCGCGCAGGGCATCGCCGGGGATCTGTGCGGTGACGGCGAGCACGAACTGCGCGCTGCGTTGCAGCTCGACGTCGGGGATCATCGCCACGCGCACGCCGTACTTGCGGTCCTGCAGTTCGATCGGGATCGCGGTCTGCTCCATCACTGCCGAGAGCGACTGTCGCAGCTCGTCGACGAGCGGCGCGAAGCAGATGGCGGGGCTGTCGTGCGCGTAGGGCGGCAAGGTGCCTGGGCGACGCCCTTCACGAAAGGTGGCAAGTTCGCCAACGAGGCCGGCGAGGTAGTAGTAGAAGTCTTTCGGGTGCAGCAGCGAAGCCTGGCGCTGTTGAGCGAGGAGCGGCTCGTTGCGGTTGATCAACTCGAGCATGAGGAAGTCGGCAATCTCGCCGACACCGGCACGGCCCGGTTGCGCGAGGCGTGCCGCGAGCGCCTCGCCGCGCTGGTGCAGCATGCCGTGGAGGTCGCGCATGCGCGCTGCGAGCAACTCGTTGCCGGCGCAATCGAGGCATGGCGGGATGTAGGCAGCATCGAGCACGAGCTTGTTGTCGGCCCGCCGCTCGACGACCTTGCACAGCCCGATCGTGGCCACGCCTTCACCCGCGTCGCGGGCCAGCACGATGCGCAGGTTCATGCGGCCGATCTGCAGCGGCGCGACCCGCTGGCCGCTCGCGTTGCTGTCGCCGACTTCGACCTCGGCGCTGCGAAAGCGCGGCGGCATGGAACCCGCGGCCGACTCGGCGTCGGTCTCGGCGACGCCGGCGCGCTGCAGCGAGATCGCGAGTACCACGAGCTGGTCGCGCGCATCGGCCGGCACATCGAGCGCGGCGGGCGCCGGGTCCTGGCCCGGGATGTCGAAGGCCAGGCCGTCGGGCATCACGCCCGAAGCCGAGCTGATCGCCACCTTGCCGAGACTGAGCGCGGCGCTGTCGAGAGCGAGTGTGAGGTGGCCCCAGCCGTAGGCCGACGTGGCCGCGAAGCGCATCTGCGCCTGCTGCGCGAGGAAGCGATCGTGCTGCTGCAAGTGCTGCGGCTGGAGGAACATGCCCTCCGTCCAGATCACCTTGTTGGTCCAGGTCATGCGGCGAGTCGCTTCAGGCGTTGTGGGTCAAGGAACGATGTGCGTGATCTGTGCGGGAAAGGCGAAGCTGATGGTGCCGCCCATGACGCAGTTGAGAGTGCAGGTGTTGTCGAGCACGGGAATGTTCGCAACGAGCACTGTGGGCACGCCGGGCACCCACGGCGCGGGGGTCACCGGCGTGCAGGGCACCGGGGTCGGTACCCCCAGCGCTGCCGACGTCGCGGCGATGAACGCGGGGTTGGACGGCGAGCAGCACATCGGGAACGGCATGATGTTCGTGAACGGGATGTTATCGATGATGACACCGTTGATCAGCGAGCTGCTCATGATCGTGCGCGGCGTCGCCATGAACGTCGAGGGCGCGCCGCCGAGCGAGAAGATGCAGTTGATCACTGCGGTCCCGACGATTTGTTGTGGCATGGCTTGCCTCCCCCTCAATGCCCGCCGCCGACCCAGACGGCGATGCCGCTGAAGTTGTCGTGGCCGGTCTTGCCGCCTTCGGCCGCGTGCTGGAGCACGAGCTGCTCCAGGCTTTCGAGCCATGCCTCGGGACCTTTCGCGGCCCGCAGGCTGCTGCACATCTCGGCCTCCTCGACGAACTCCCAGAGGCCATCGGTGCACAGCAGGAATACGTCGTGCGGCTGCAGCAGCCAGGTGCTCGCCGCAGTGGTCACGAGCAGGTCTTCGGGCCGGCTGCCGAGCGCCGAATGCAACTCGCTGCGCCGCGGGTGGGTGCGCATCTGCCCGGGCATCAGCAGGCCGGCGTCGACCATCGACTGGACCACGCTGTGGTCGCGCGTCTGCGCCAGCAGCCGGCCTTCGCGGAACGCGTAGAGCCGCGAGTCGCCGGCGTGGCCCCAGAAGGCCTGGCTGCCGGCGAGGTCGACGAACAGCGCCACCACCGTGCTGTGCATGTCGCGTGTCGACTGGGTGTCGCCCTGGTGGCGGCGCAGCTGCGCGTTGGTGTCGAGGAGCAGGTCGCCGACTTCGTCGAGCCGTGCCAGCGGAGCCAGCGAGGCCTGCTCGATGACGTGGCGCACGACCAGCGCGGAGGCGACGTCGCCGCCGCCGTGACCGCCCGCACCATCGGCCACCACGCAGCACAGGCTTGCCTCGCTCTGCCAGTGGCCGCACGCATCCTGGTTCATCGCGCGGCCGCCGGAGCGCGACAGCACGGCGACGCGGCTGTCGATCATCGTGTGGCCTCCGGACGCACGCTTGGCGGCGCGGCGCGCGTGCGCTTCAGGTGCGCCTCGAGCGCTTCCATGAAGGCGCGACCGAACGCATTGCGGAACTCTTCGATGGCGTCGTTGCGGATCTCGCCGTATTGGGCGGCGAATGATTCCCACAGGCGCGCATTGCGGCTCAGGGGCAACAAGCTCAGCAAAGCGGAGCGCTCGCCGAGCCGGCTCTGAATGGCGGCCGGCTCGAAGCGCTGCAGTGCGGTCTCGAGCGCAGCCTGCGTCGCGGCCGCGACGTCGAACTGCTGCATGCGGATCTCGTCGAAGGCCTCACGCACTGCAGCCGCAGCGGCCAACGTTCCGCGCGCCGGCGGTGCGAGCAGGTGCCGTAAAGCCGTCTCGGCATCGGGCGAAAAACGGAGCGGGTTGTTGCTGTTGCGAAACACGCTCGCCGCATCGGCACGCAGGCCGCGCTTCGACGGCGCACGTACGGCCAGCGAAGCCGACGCACCGCGCACTGCCTCGCCGAGCATCTGCCCGATCACCTCCATCACGGCCGGTGTGAGCGCCGGCAACTCGAGCGATGGAGCGCCGAGCCCGCGCCGGAATGCGTCGAGCAGCGCGCCGGAATCTGCAGACGATGCGACCGACGGCCGCGGCTCGACGGGTGCGACGACAGGCACCGCGGCGCGTACCGGCACGGGCGCCTGGACTGGCACCTGCGCCGGCATCGGTGCGGGCACGGCCACGGCCACGGGCACGGGCACTTGCACTTGCACGGGCACCGGCGCGGATGCTTGCATCGGCGCTCGCACACGAACTGGCGCGGGCGAAGGCGCCGGCATCGGTGCAGGCCGGCTCGGCGGCATCGGCCGCGGCGCTGCGGCCTTGATCACCGTCGGCGGGATGAACGGGCGATTCAGGTCGGGCAGCTGATCGGCCTCGCTCGCCGCGCTGGCCTTGGGTGCGCTCCTCAGCGAGCGCAGCGGGTCGGCATCGGCCGACATGTTCGGCTGGGCCATCGGCGCCTCGAGCATCGAATCGGCCAGCGGGTCACCGCCGCTCGCGGGGCCGAGGCCGAACAGCTGGTCGAGCGAGCTCGGTGCGGCCTGCGGCAGCTCGAGCCCGGGGACGAGCGGTTCAGGCGAAGCAGCACCCATGTCGAGGCCGAGCGCATCGCGGCGCGGCGCCGGCCGCGCGGCCTGCGCGTTGGATGGCGGCGCGGCACCGAACGGATCCCAGTCCATCGGAATGCCACCGCTCGGCGGCGCGGCAGCCGCAGCCACGGCCCGCGGCGCTGACGGCGCTCGTGGCTGCAGCAACGGATCGAGCACCGCATGGCCGCGCGCGGGCGACACGGCCGCGGGCCCGAGCAGGCTGGCGAAAGGATCGTCGGATGCGACCGGGTCCGCCAAGCCGGCCGCGACGCTGAGCTCGTAGCCGCAGATGCGCACGCGATCGCCCGGCTTGATCGGCGCCTCGCGCCCGCTCGCCAGCGGCTGCCCGTTGAGCACGATCGGGTTGCTGCCGCGGTCGACGATGGCGAACGCGCCGCTGCGATAGACCACCTGCGCCGCCACGCGCGAGACCATGCGCTCCGGGTCGGGCAGCACGAGCTGGTTGGTGTCGGCGCGACCGATCGTGCCGCCCATCTCGTCGAGATGGACCTGCAACGTGCCGTCGGCCGGCGCGTCGTTGAAGGCGACGACGGTGAGCGTGATCACGAGAGACAGCCTTTCATCGCAGCACGTAGAAACGGCCCTCGACCATCGACACCCGCAGTGGCAATGCCAGCACGTCGCCCGTCTTGTCGGGGACGGTCGTCAACGCGGCCCGGCCATCGGTTGCCAGGCACTCCAGCAACCGCCCGCCGACCAGCGGCCGCAACTGCATTTCTGCGGGCTCCAGCGGCTGCCAGACCAGGCGCGAGGCAGCATACAGCTGCTCCAGCCACTCGCGCAGCCGTGCTGACTCGGAGTCGGGGCTGCGCTGATACGCCAGCGCCAACTCTTCGGTGCGCAAGCGCGTCGCTGTCATGAAGCTTTCGGTCTGGCCCCGGGCGAGGTCGCGCTGCAGCATGGCAACGAAGGCATGGGCCTGCCCGGTGAGGGCCGGCGTGACGGCGACGATCGGCGCGTCGAGCCAGCGCCAGCGCGGGAAACGGATCGGGAGGTCGACCTCCTGGATCTGGCGCGCCGGCAACGACAGCGGCTCGCCGGCCGCACAGGCCCAGTCGAGTCGCGCCAGCGAACGCGATGCGGCTTCGTCGACTGCGGTGTTCATGCGCGGCAGCAGCAGATGCGCCTGCGCGACCATCGCCTGCGGTGCGGTCTGCAGCAAAGCCGCGGCCGCAGCGGCGCCGGTGTCGGGGCCGATGACGAGCTCGAGCCGGTTGCGGCCGGTGACGGCCGCTTCGTGCACCGGCACCACCACGTCGGGCGCGAGCGGCGTGACGCGTGCGACTGGCAGGCCGTTGAGCCACAGCTCGGCCGTGCAGCCCTGGCTCGCGAGCTTGACCACCATCAGCCGCTCCATCAGGCGTGGCTCCAGTCGACCAGGGGCTGCGCCGGCAGCAACGGCTGCTGCACGAGTTGCGTGCCCAGCAACGGATCACGGATGCGCAACAGCGCGACCACGGGCTCGAGGTGCAGGCGCACGAACCAGCGCAGGCCGGGCCCGTCGGGTCGTTGCTCGAGACCGACAGCGCCCGTGATCGCGCCGCGCAGCGGCCCGCTGCTGCCGAGCGTCGCGAGGCCCATGTCGGCCACTGGCTGCACCGCCAGCTCGAAGGTTTGTCGGAAGACGACCTGATGCTGCGCGGCGACCATGAACATCGCCGCGTCGTCGGGCCCGCGCGACCAGGCTCCGGCAAGCTTCGCACTGCCTTCGCTCGTGAGCGTGAGACGCGAGCGCGAGCCGGCGCGCACCAGCGTGCCGGTGAAGCGCAAGGCGAGCCGGCAGGCGACAAGATCGAACAAACCTTCGAGCCGCATGTAGGGTGGCTCGGCGATGCCCAGACGCCGCTCGGCCCAGCCCCAGGTAATGCCGGCACTGCCGACGAGCAGCCCTGCGTCGATGGACAGTCGCCCCTCGCTCACGCCGCTCTCGCGCTCCCATGCCGTGAGCAGCCGCGCCATGCCGCCTTGCAGCTGCTCGTCGAGCGACTGGAAGCCCGCGACCCAGGGCGAGGCATCGACGATCTCGCCGTCGACCTCGCGCCGGCATCGCATCGCCACGACCGGCGGCGGTGGTTCCTGCGGCAGCTGCCATGCCGGCATCGGCTCACGGCGCCAGGCGATGAGGTGCTGGGCAGCGTCGTAGGCCGCCAGTCGCGTGGAGAGCTCACCGACCGGCACGCCGCGCGAGCGCAGGCCGCAACTCGAGACGGTGAGCGTGGAGATCTGCGGCGAATCTTCCTCGCCGATGTGCAGCGGGCCAGCCGGCTCCGCGGGTGGCTGTGCATACAGCGTGAGCGTGGTGTCACCGGCGAGATCTCCGCGCAAGGCACGCGTGCCAGCCGGCTCGAGGCACTGCAGCAACGGATGCAGCGGCGCGTCGCAGCGGTGCTCGGCCTTGACACGTACGCGCAGCCGCGCCGCTGCCTCGCGACCGGGCGGCCGGCTCAGCAGCGTCACCTGCGCGGGCCACGCCACCGCGGCCTCGGCCACCGGGGCGTGCAGCAGCGTGATGCGGTCGGCTTTCGGCGCACAGCCCTCGCGCCGCCACGGGCCGCCTTGTGCGGTGTAGTGCTGGCGCCATGTGGGCTCGACCAGGCGCAGCTCGACGGCGTCGACATCGCACGCCGCACCGAGGCGGATGCGCTCGCGCGGCAGCAGGCTGGCGAGCGTGCCTGCACCCGCGAGTTGCGCATCGAGCGCGCGCAGCGCCTCGGCGAAAGCCTCGGCGGTGGGCTGCCCCGGCTGGTGTGCGCTGCGCAATTGCTCCAGCACCTGGACGCAAAGCTGATACGCCTTCGCGCCCTGGCCGCGACCGCCGTCGGTGAGGATCGCGGCGGCCCAGGTCTGGCGCGATTCGAAGTCGGCGCCGCAAGCGACCCAGGTGGCGAGAAAACGCGCCACGCACAGCACGTGCATGAGGCCGTAGACCGCGGCACGCTCGGCACCGTGCTCGATGAACGCGGCCCAGCGAACATCCAGACGTGCATGCACGTCGGGAAACGCCGCGGCGAGAGCGGCGCCGATGCGTTCGAGGTCGCGACGGTGCTGCAGCGCCGTGAGGCGTGTCGCCTGTTCCGAGCTCAGCAGCCACATCGCGATGGCCGCCTACACGACGCCGGTGGTCTGGCGCACCAGGCGTGCGCCGCTCACCGACCAGCGCGTCCATCGGTCGGCAGCGAGCGTGAGCAGCGTGTCGAACCCGGCATAGACGCGCTCGACTTGATCGGGCGCAGCGGCGGGCAGCAAAGCCTCCATCAGCTCGGGATCCATCCAGTCGATGCGGATCGACTGGCCATTGGGCAACTGCGCCTTGCACAGCGCGCGGCAGTGCGTGCGCATCGCCAGAAAAGTCGACCGGCTCTGCGCCACGGCCCCCCATCCGCCGAAGCTCGCCGCCGCTTCGCCGAGCAGCCAGTCGGTGAACGGCGACTCGCGCCTGAGCGTGACGAGCACCGGTGCCGCAGCGCGCTCCTCAGCGTCGAGCTCGCCCGTCCACAGGCCGTCCCAGTCGTCGACGCCGCCTTGCGACAGGCGCGCGCGCAGGCCGGGCACCTTGCTCGCCACGACGAGCGCATAGACGCGCTGCTCGCGATCGACCCACAGCGCCTCGCGCAGCTGCGCAAGCGAAAGCGTGCTCGTCGGGGAGCTCTCCACCGCTGCCATGGGCTCAGGCCAGCGGGTCGTCTTTGTGGACGATGTCGGCCGGCGCTTCGGGTGCTGTCGGGCTCGCCTTCGCGGCGTTGCTCGCGCTGCCGCCCGAGCCGCCGGAGTTGTTCTTGATCATCGGTCCGACGATCGAGACGCCCGAAGGGTCGAGCACGATCATGGTGCCGCCTACCTTGAGCGTCAGCGAGACGCCGCCATCGATCACCACGCCGGCCGTCGCCTTGATAGTGGCCGCGGCGCCCGAGCTCACCGTCAGTGCGGCGCCGGCGTTGATGTCCATCGCTGCGGCCGAACTCACCGCCAGCGCAGCGCCGCTTTTCACGTCGACGGCCGCGCCCGTTTTCACGCCCAGGCCACCTTCGACGGCCACGTTCAGATCGCCCTTGATCTTGGCCCCGGCATCGGCACCGATTTCGAGCTTGGCTGCCTTGCCGATCTTCAGGTCCCAGCCTTCACCGACCTTGGCCGTGTGGTTCTTGCCGATCTCGACCTGGTGGTTGTTCTTGACTTCGTCGGTCGCGTCGTTCTTGACCAGCCGGTGAAAGTCTTTCTCGGCCTGCAGCCATACGTATTCGTTGCCGGCCTTGTCTTCGAAGCGCAACTCGTTGAAATTGGCGGCACCGCCGCCCTTGCTCGAGTGCGAGCGGATGCCGCTCACGGTGGCCTGCGCCGGCAGCTTGTACGGCGGGTCGTTGTCGCCGTTGTAGACGCTGCCGGTGACCAGCGGCCGGTCCGGGTTGCCTTCGAGAAAGCTCACCACCACCTCGTCGCCGATGCGCGGCGTGGAGATCATCCCGTAGCCCTTGCTGGCCCACGGCGTTGCGACGCGGATGTAGCAGGTGCTCTGCTCGTTCTTCGGGCTCTTCCTGGCCCACCGGAACCAGACCTTGATGCGGCCAAGCTTGTCGACGTGAATCTCGTCGCCCGAAGGGCCGACGACGATCGCCGTCTGCGGCCCGCGCACGAACGCCTTCGGCGTCTTCGCCTCGGTGGCGAAGGGGGCCGCTTGCGGCACCAGGTGCAACGTGGCGCGAAAGCCGAAGCCGCGATCGGCCTGCGTCGCCTCCTCGTCGCCGAAGTCGGCCTCGAGTTCGGCACCGGTGATGAGGTAGTTGCCCGGGTCGCGAGGGTGGTCCTTGAACGCGAAGGTCATGCCGGCGCCGACCGATCGGCATGGCGACGACGCGATTGCAACCACATGCTTCGTCTCGTAGCGGCGCACCTCGAGCTTGGCGTTGGTCGTGCCCTGCGTCGCGTTGTTCGTGTCGCCCGGGTAGGCATAGGCCCCGGGCCAGTCGTAGACCTCGAGGTCGCCGAGCGAGGGGTAGCTGGCGGTGCGCTCGTCGCCCTTCTCGAGCGCGGTGGTGGGCGCTTCGTGGTCGTAGTCGTCGTGGGTGAACTTGAGCGAGCGCACCTGCTGTGTCTGCCGCCACTGCGAGATCACGTTCTCGAGCGTGTGGTCGGTCTGCTTGAACGACCACAGCAAGCTGGCTTCGGGCAAGGCGGCGTGGCCGCTCGCGCTGTTGGCGAGCACCAGCGTGTGCTGGCTGTCGGTGTGCGTGAAGTAGTACCAGATGCCCTCTTCTTCCATCAGCCGACTGACGAAGTGGAAGTCGCTCTCGCGGTACTGCACGCAGTAGGGTCGCGTGCGCGGCACGCCCGACAGCTTGGACTTGTCGAGCTGCACGTTGCGGTAGTCGGCGAACACCGCCTCGATCACCTGCATCGCGGTCTTGTCCTGGAAAACGCGGCTGTCGGCGCCGAGCGTGAGGTGCCACAGCCAGGGCCGCAGCGCGACGTGATAGGTGTCGTAGCGGCCGACCGCGCCGCCGAGCTCGACCGAGGTGATCCAGCCGTTGATGTAGCGGAAGTTGTCGCCGGTGCGTTGCAGCTTCACCGTCGCCTGCGTGCCGAGCAGGTCATCGGACTTGATCGGCCCGAGCTTTTGCGCGCGCATCAGCTCGACGTCGTATTCGGGGATGCGGCCCAGTTCTTCCTTGCCCTTCAAACGCCGAAAGCGCAGGGCGTCGTCGCCGAGCGTGCAGTTGAACCAGGCTTCCGGGGTGTTGGCCATGGAAAGCGCTCCTCGCCGCCTCGCCGGCGATCAGTCGAAGCGGTAGGCGAAATCGCCTTCCGCCGTGGTGAGTTCGATGCCGCGCAGTGCGTCGCCCCGGCTCATGCGCGAGAGGTACTCGACCGAGATCTTCGGCAGCACCGTGTTGGTAAGTATCGAATCGATGATGCGCCCGCCAGCCTCGGCGTTGTTGCAGCGCTTGACGATCAGCGCCACCGCGTCGTCGCTGTAGCCGAACGGAATGCGGTGATTGGTCTCGACGCGCTTCTTGATGCGGCCGAGCTGCAGCCGCACGATGCGCGCAAGCATGTCGTCGGAAAGCGGGTAGTACGGGATCGTCACCAGCCGGCCGAGCAGCGCGGGTGGAAACACCTTCATCAACGGCTCCTGCAGCGCGGTGGCCAGGGCCTCCGGCTCGGGCAGCAACTCGGGATCCCTGCACATGTTCATGATCAGCTCCGAGCCGACGTTGCTCGTGAGCAGGATGATGGTGTTCTTGAAGTCGATCTGGCGACCCTCGCCGTCTTCCATGCGGCCCTTGTCGAAGACCTGGAAGAAGAGTTCGTGCACGTCGCTGTGGGCCTTTTCCACCTCGTCGAGCAGCACCACGCTGTAGGGCCGGCGGCGCACCGCCTCGGTCAGGATGCCGCCTTCGCCGTAGCCCACGTAGCCAGGGGGCGCGCCCTTCAGCGTGGAGACGGTGTGCGCCTCCTGGAACTCGCTCATGTTGATGGTGATGACGTTCTGCTCGCCGCCGTAAAGGGCCTCGGCCAGCGCGAGCGCAGTCTCGGTCTTGCCGACGCCCGAGGTGCCGCACAGCATGAACACGCCGATCGGCTTGTTCGGGTTGTCGAGCTTCGCGCGTGACGTCTGGATGCGTTTGGCGATCATGTCGAGGCCGTGCTGCTGGCCGATCACGCGCTGGCCCAGCGTGTCACCCAGTCGCAGAACTTCGGCGAGTTCGTTCTTCACCATTCGGCCGACCGGAATACCGGTCCAGTCGGCAACGACGCTGGCCACGGCCTGCGCATCGACCGAAGGCATGATTAGCGGCGCATCGCCCTGCAGGTCGGCGAGCCTGGCCTGCTCCACCTTGAGCTCGGCCAACAGCTGCTCGCGTGAGGCAGGCGCCTCGCCCGCTGGCGGCGGCGGCGTTGCGGCAGCAGCGGCCGCATCGACCGGCTGGCTTCCTTCGCGCAGCTTCGCGCGCAACGCCAGCACCCGCTCGACGATGCCTTTCTCGTCGGCCCAGCGCTTGTTCAGCGTTTCGAGCCGCGCACGTTCGGTGACGAGCTTGGCCGCGACTTCGCTGCCGCGCGTGCCGATCTCCACTCCCACCGCGGCCTCGCGATCCACGATGCCGCTTTCGATCTCGAGCCCTTCGATGCGGTGCAGGCAATCCTCGACCTCGGCCGGCGTCGCGTGCTGGCTCACCGCCACGCGGGCACAGGCCGTGTCGAGCAGGCTCACGGCCTTGTCGGGCAGCTGCCGCGCCGGGATGTAGCGGTGCGAGAGCGACACGGCCGACTCGATCGCTTCGTCGAGCAGCTGCACGCGGTGATGCTTCTCGAGCACCGTGGCCACGCCGCGCAACATCAGCACCGCCTTCTGCTCGCTCGGCTCGGGCACCTGCACAACTTGGAAGCGCCGCGTCAGCGCCGGGTCTTTCTCGATGTATTTCTTGTACTCGGCCCAAGTGGTGGCACCGATGGTGCGCAGGTTGCCGCGCGCCAGCGCCGGCTTGAGCAGGTTGGCCGCGTCGCCCGTGCCCGCGGCGCCGCCGGCACCGACGAGCGTGTGCACCTCGTCGATGAACAGGATGATCGGCTTGGGTGATGCCTGCACCTCGTCGATCACCTGGCGCAGGCGCTGCTCGAACTCGCCCTTCATGCTGGCACCCGCCTGCAGCAGGCCGAGGTCGAGCGAGAGCAGCGACACGTCTTTGAGTTGTGGCGGCACGTCACCGCGCGCGAGCCGCTGCGCGAAGCCCTCCACCACCGCCGTCTTGCCGACGCCCGCCTCGCCCGTGAGGATCGGGTTGTTCTGGCGCCGCCGCATCAGGATGTCGACGATCTGGCGGATCTCTTCGTCGCGGCCCGAGACCGGATCCATGCCGCCTTCTTTCGCCCGTGCCGTCAGGTCGATGCAGAACTTCTTCAGCGCCTCGCCCTTGCCCATTGCCGCCGGCGCCATCGCCCCCGAGTCAGTGCCAGGCTGGCCGCCGACGCCGGCCGCGAGACCGGAGCCGTCTTGCGCGCCGAGCGCAGCTTCCTTGCTCGCGCCGCAGATCTGCCCGAAGTTCTCGCTCAGATCGTCGAGCTTGATGCGATCGAACTGGCGAGAGATGGCAATGAGCGCGTTGTAGAGATGCTTGGTCTGCAGCATGCCGATGACGAGGTAGCCGGTGCGCACCTGCGCCTGGCCGAACATCAGCGTGCCGTAGAGCCAGCCGTTCTTGACGCTGTCTTCGATGTGGTCGGAGAAGTCGTAGATCGAGGTCGAGCCGCGCGGCAGCTTGTCGAGAGCGGCAGTGATGTCGCGCGCCAGCGTCGACGCTTCGAGCTGGTAGTGACGCAGGATCGCCTCGATGTCGCTGCCCGGCGCTTGCACCAGCTGAGCCAGCCAGTGCACGAGCTCGACGTACGGGTTGCCGCGCATCTTGCAGAAGACGGTGGCGCTCTCCACCGACTGGTAGGCGATCGGGTTGAGCTTGCCGAACAGGGCTTCGCGGCTGATTCCGGTCATGCGGGTTCTCCTTGTCTCTTCGGGGCACGCCGGGCACGCAGGCCCTCGACGTCGATGCACAGGTCGCCGGCGTCACGCCCCCGCCGGTAGTGGCCGAGCCAGCTCGTCTGGCCGAGCGCCGCGCGCCGGCCGCCGAGCACGCTCTTCGGCACCTCGGCCCGCGCCAGCACCAGCTTCAGGTCCCACGCGAACTCGAGGCCGACCCAATGCCGCACCAGGGCCTGCAGGCGCGCGAGGTCGGGGCCGCCTGGCAGGAAGCGCCGGTATTGATCGAGCCGCAACGGGCCCATCACGATGCGGAACTTGTGCTGCACATCCCACACGCTGGCGCCCAGCACCGTGCTCTTGCCCACCACGGCGCCGCCACGACGGCCGAGGCGGCTGCGCTCTTCGCGCGCCAGCGGCGACCAGTGGCCACACCACTGCTCGACGGCCACGGGCACATCGAACTCGATCCGGCACCACGCCAGCAGGCCGTCGGCGTCGCGCGTTTGCCGAGCGAGGCGGCCGGCGAAGTGGAGCCGCGACGCATCGGGCAACGCATCGCGATCCTGCAAGCTGGGCAAGCCGATGCCCACGAGCGCGCCGATGCGGTTGAAGCTGGCCTTGTTGCCCGGGCGGTCGAGGCTGACCACCGGCTGCGCCTCGGCCCAGGCACGATAAAACAGCATCGCGAAGCGATGCGTGAGCATGTCGAGGAAGCGCTGCAGCGTCGGGTCGGCGTGGTGATGCGATCGATCGCGGGTGTATTCGGTGAGATGGATGGGCAACGGGCCATTCGGCCCGAGCAGGCCGAAGGCGCGCTGCATCAGCCGCGGTGGCGAACCTGCCTTGCGCTCGATGCTGTGGATCGCCGCCGGTGCGAAGCCGAGCTCGGCCGGCTGCGCCACGCGCACCGGCTCGTCGGCCGGCCGCAGTGCTTCTCCCGGCAACGGCAGCTCCGGGTAGGCGCTCGCGATGCGCCGCATCGCCTGATAGAAATCGAAGCGGTACGGCTCGCGTGCCACGGCGCCGAGCCACGCCTCGTAAAGCTGAAGCCTTTGCTCCGGCGTGCGGTCGGATGCGACGCTCATGCTCAACCCGCGGGGCGGGCACCGAGGCCCGGCTTCCAGCGCATGAGTTCGCCGCGTGTGAGCGAGTGCAAAACCATCTCGACGTAGCTGTTCATGGATGCATGGCGCGCGAGAAAGCGATGCAGCACCGCACCGAACATCACGGCGCTGCCGCCTTCGTGCCCAAGCTCGTCGACGGTGCACGAGATTTCGAGGCCGCGCGAGAACGCGATCGGGCCGGCGACGGGATGGCGGCGCACGACCGCCTGAGCGTCGAGCCCCTGGATCGACTCGATCAGCCGACGCTGGCTCGGCTCGCCGGCCATCGGCAGGCGGCTGAGCAAGTCGCGCAACGCCGCGGCGCCTTCGCCTGCGCCGGCGTCTAGCAGCGAGAGGTAGTTGAGCGAGAGCAGGTTCAAGAGCCGCCACGCGACGCCGCCCTCACGCAGCGCGCTGTAAGGCCGCGACGGGCCGGCGATCGCGCGCACGGCAACGACGGGGAGCCCGGCTTCGAGTGTGAAGCTCGACGACGCGCCGGCTGCCGCCAGGAACACCGGCAAATCACGATTGGTGCAGCGCGTCTGCACGCCGAGCTGGCGCAGGCCGTGCGGCACCGGGGCGTCTTGCGGATCGACGAGTGAGAGGAAGACTTCCGAGCCGATGTAGCCGGAGCGCGGCCCTTCGCGCCGCGTCTTCTCGGAAGGCAGGCGAGGCTCCCGCCAGATGCTGTAGTAAGCGCTCTGGTGGGCCGAGGTGCGGTGGTCGGTGGCAAAGAGCGGCAGGTAGCTGCGCTCTTGGCCCTGCTCGTCGAAGCCGCTGGCGGCGAGCACGTCGAAGACTTCGTAGTCGAGCGGCGCGGTGCGCTCCGGCACGACGTGGAACTCGTGCTGGCCATCGTCGACCGCGATGCGGTCGGCGCGTTTGGGAAAGAGGTTGATCGCCGGCACGCAATGCAGGCTGAAATGGGCAGTCTCGATAAGACCGTCGAGGTCGACCCCCGGCCGCGAGAAGAGAAACTGGAGCTCGAGCTCCGCGCCCGAAAGCTCGGCCAGGATGGGCCGCAAGCCCGCCAGGTCGAAGAACAGGAAGCGCTGCGGGAAAGCGAAGTACTCCTGCAGCAGGCGCAGCCCCGACATCATGCGCAGATCGACCGGCAGCATTGCATCGGCATCGTCGTAGCCGACGGGCTGCAGGTTCTCGGCCGCGAGCAGCGTGCGCGTTTCGGCCTTGCCGGGCACGCCGGCGAGCACGCCGACGAGCGAGGTCGTGAGCAGCTCGTGCAGGCGCTTCGCCACGTCGGGCTGGCCACCGAGGAAAAAGCGCAGCGACTCGGCTTCGAGCTTGGCCAGCGCCATGCCCTCGGGCAACTTGAACCGCACGCGAACGCCGCAGCGCGGCCGATCCGGCAGGGCGAGCGACGACAGCTTGAGTTCGGAGAGATTGAGGAAGTATTCGGCCGACTCGGTCACCAGCGGCGTGAGCTGAAGATCCTGCGCGGTGCGGAATTCGCAGCGGGTGCGTGTGTGCGCCGGCGGTGCGGCCAGGAGCGGCGTGTCGCGCGGAATGCGCGGCGCCCGCAGCAGGTTCGCGTCGCTGCGCAGCGGATCGATCTGCGCGACCATCATCGCGGGCAGTGGCGCAAGCAGATTCGGATAAAGCAGTTCGAGTAGGCGCTGCGACAGGCGCGGAAACTCCGCGTCCTGCTTGAGTTGAACCCGTGCCGCCAGGAACGCGCAGCCCTCGAGCAGGCGCTCGACGTACGGGTCGGAAACTTCGAGCGCGTCCATGCCGAGACGCGACGCGATCTTCGGAAATTCGCGCGCGAACTCGCCCCCCATTTCGCGCAGGTAACGCAGTTCCTGGTTGTAGTAGCGGAGCAGGCGCGGGTCCATGGGGCGTCAGTGCATGTCGCGCATGTGGGTGTCGCCGGTCTCGAGCTCGAGGTCGGCAGAGAGCAACAGGTCGAGCGGCATCGGCTGCGCCCACATCTGGCCGCGGATCGTGAGCTGCAGCATGTTGTGGTGGTGCTGCGGGTCGATCTTGATGGTGACGCTCAGCGTCTCAGCGTCGATGCGCGGCTCGAAGGTCGTGATCGCGTGCTTGATGATGGCTTCCATCGCCGTCTTGTCCAGGCGCGACTTCGTGATTCCAGCGAACGCCGGCATGCCGAAATTCAACACTGAGCGTCTGGCTGCTTCATATGGTCGCCAAAGCTCGATCTCGCCCGCACGCATCGACGCAGCCTCGGGTTCCGGCCGCGTCGTGTTGAAAAGCCAGGAGAGATCGCGCAGGACGGCCGCACGCAATTGCTGGCGCGAGAGCACCCGTTCTTCCACGGTCTCGCGAATTTCCGTGGGGCGGTGGTCGGTGAGCCGGTCGAGCAGCGAAGGTTGGAGGCGGTCGCGCGAAGCCGGCTCAGCCATCGCCAGCCACCAGCTCGATCGCGCGCACGGAGAGCAGATCGTGCTCGCCGAGGTTGGTGACGAGCACGCGCTGCCCGAGGCCCAGCCAGCGGTCCGGGCCGTCTTCTCGCCAGTCGGTGCGGCGCGCCATCAGGATTTGCTCATCGTCGCTTTTCTCCGAGCCCGGATAGCGCGTCGGCAGCATCGCGATCACCTCGCCGCCATTGGTGAATTGCAGGTGCGCGGGCAGCCAGACCACGTCGCGTAGATCGGTGGGCGGCTCGATGGTCATGCGGGCGAGCCGATCGAAAGGCACCCAGTAGTAGCGTCCGTTGACCATTGCCTCCAGCACGGGGCCGAGACGCGAATCGGCGTCGGCGATCCATTCGAACGGCTGGCCGTCGATCGAACCGCGCGTGGCAGGCGCGGCGTCGAATGCGCTGGCCGCCAGGCGGTGCGAGAGCTCGGCTTCGCCTGCGCCGGCGCGCAGCAGCGACTCGATGAGTCCGGCAAGCCAGGCTTTGGGTTCGCCGAAGATCATTGGCGAACGTCGACCTTCGAACACTGCGGCCCGGAGCTTCTCGCAGCGCAGGGCGTAGCCCACCATTTCGCGCATCGGGCCGGTGGCGGGATCCATGTCCGCGACAACGTTGAGCTGAGTATGAGCGCGCTCCCACTGCCCGAGCACACACAGCAATTGAGCCAAGAAGATGCGCAACGCCGGCTTGGCGGCATCTGCCTTGACGGCGGCCGTCAACGATGCCAAGGCCGCTTTAGGCGCGCCAGCGCGGATCGACGCCTCGGCCGTGGCGAGCGCCTGAGCCGCGTCAGAAGGCATGGCCGCAGTCCGCACAGAAGCGGGTGGCGCGAGCGCACAACGTGCCGCAACCTGGACAGCTCTTGTGCGTCGACGCCATGTCGAAACCGCACTCCTCGCAGAATCGGCCGCCGCTCACGGCGATGCTGCAGTTGGGACACTTCAAAGCGGCGGCGCCGCTCTGCCCCAAATCGCTGCGCTCGTTGCGGGCGCCCTCGACTCGGGCCCAAGGCTCATCGCGATCATCTCGATCTCGGGATTCCCCGCCACGCGAAGCACAACGATGGCAACGCTTGGAACGCGCGTCCCAGCAGTCCTCGCAAACCACCTTCTCGCAACCCTGACAAAGGGCATATCGTTGCTCGGCCAACTCGATCGCTTCGGCAAGCGCGTTTCCGCGAGCACGGGCGGATCCGACACCGGCAACGGCGCTCGAGGTTCTCGAAAGCGACCCTCTGTCCCCGAGCAGGTAGGCGAATTTGTAGATCAAACCGGCGAGTTGACCCTTGCGATAGGGCCTGTACGGACTTTTCCAGGTGTGCGTGCATTCGCCGCAGAAAAACTCGAACTGAAAGCCAGCATTGGTGTCCGATCCGCTTCTGCCAATTTCACGAAAATTGGTGAGGCTCATAAACCAGACCTGGAACTGCTGCCGGGGATCACTTCTTGCCCAACTTCTTCTGGAATTCCTTAAACAGCTCTTCCAACTCGGACTGTTTCTCAGCAGCGGTCTGCGGAGACTTTTTAAGACCTTCACCGGCCACATCAGCCGGCATGTCGAATCGCTGAGTTATCCATGCGGCGTTGCCCCCACGCCAATGGTAGTTAAACGTAACGTCGCGGTAGTTAAGTTCCCAAGTCTCGCTCATCGAAACACCGGTACTTTCTGCGCTAAGGTCCCACTGAAAGTCGACGACAAAGGCGTCTGTAAATTCCAAATACAGTTTGAATGGCAGCGGCGCATCCTTAAACTGTTCCTCGATGGTCAGAATCGCCTCGGGAAAGACTTCGCCCGTATCGAGCGCATTCATCAGCCTCGTGGTCGACCTATCGGTAGCTTTCGAAAAAACCAAGTGCGCGGGTTTCGCAGCTGTATGCACTTCGCGCTCGCCGCGAAATTTTGCATGCTGCGGAACTGACGCTGGCGCCTTCGAATCGACGGTCTCCATCTTGGGGGCCATAGGGTCTTCGACGCCCCAACTCCAACCTCGGATGGCGATCTCCTTGTAGTGGGTCTCGTCGTAGCTTTCGCCATTAACTTGATTACCGCTTCGGTCAGTCAGCTTGAGGAATTGGCTCGCCTTGGACATGCGTCAACTCCCTTGTTCTTTCCGCTGCATCTCGAAGATACAAGGCTCCCATCGATAATCGTCGCCCAGTTCCCCCTTTCTGTCGCGGTCCTCAGCGTAGTAGTAAACGGAGCACTTGTAGAAAGAAAGGGAAACTTCTTCGGTGATAGAGGCGCCGGCGTTCGCCTCGCTTGTCCGGAACTTGATGTCGGCAACATACCCGGAATACAGGTAGATTATCAGACTCTCGTTGTTGATCTTGCCGACCCACTTTGGGTCGATGTATTGTTGATCGATTGAAATCTTGGCTTCGGTAAACTTCTCCTTTCTTTTCAGCATCCCTCCCAGCAACAGAGAAGAGCGATCGAAAACCTTTTCGATGGCAACACGGTTGAAATTAAGGTTTGCTTTGACTCCAGCCTCGACTTCTTTCAGCGTACTCTTTTGAGCCTTGCCCTGGAGCCGAAAGCTGTTGATGTCGATCCGATTCTCGTACCCTGAGGCCATGGTGTCGCCAGAAAGGAGGCTACCTGTCTCCAGCGAAATCTCCATGTAGATCTGGGTCGTCGATTCCATAGCAAATTGAAGAACAAAGACCCGGCCGATTCAGG
>Ga0209724_1000206_pt1 | contig 63983 bp, 59 predicted proteins | sample grotaG_FD_184143 | JGI IMG/M metagenome (GOLD analysis project Ga0209724, IMG submission 184143) | Glacier valley bacterial and archeal communities from Borup Fiord, Nunavut, Canada, to study Microbial Dark Matter (Phase II) -... | ecosystem: Environmental > Aquatic > Freshwater > Ice > Glacier ...
AAAAACATAAAATGTATGCCATTTTCCACAACCACGCGCAACCTGCAGAACCCGGATGGAACTTCGACAAATTTCTCGCATACTCACCAAATAACATGTTGAATTTTGATGCCGGTCACTATTTCGGCAGTACAGGAAACCATCCCAATGACCTGATAAAAAGGCTTCACAACCGCATTGTCAGTATTCATATGAAGGACAAAACCGGGCCAAAATCGACTCCTCCTAATACAAATCAGGTATGGGGCAAAGGCGAAATGCCAATTTCCGATGTGCTTTTATTGTTGAAAAAGGAAAAATGGCCCATTTACGTTGATGTAGAACTGGAATATCAGGTCCCGGCTGATTCAGATGCGGCCAAGGAAGTGGCAAAGTGTGTTCAATTCGCTAAAAAAATATTGAGCTAACCTATTAATTTTGGACTCAATGACGTTTGGTTTGGGTAAGTGGATTTTGTAATGATTGCTGTTGGCTATTAGTGACTGGTAACTGGGAGACTCGATAACTAAAAAAATCAGGAACTATCATAATTTGTAAAGGATTGATGTCAGATAGTTAGCACTATCATGCCAGCTGCAAGTTGCCAAAAGCCAGCTGCTTATAGCATATTTGAAAGTGGTTTGCAAAATTTACCTTCACGATCCGTCATAGATCCGAGAAAAAGAGCCTCTTATTTCACAAGCAGAGGCTCTTTTTCAATTGTACAGGAATTCTTTATCCAGGGAATTGATTATTTTTTTATCGAGTGTCCAGAGCAATGAATTGGTTTCGATTGTTGTATAAATCAGACAGGCATCTATCAGACCAACTCCCTTTGAAATAAGTTTGTTTTCGAAGGAAAATTCACCGGCTTTTTCAAATAAATCCTTGATCTCTGATTTCTTGTGCAGTATACTTAAATTTCAAGGGCTTTTTGCCGATTGTTTCACCCATTGCCTTTAACTTTTCAAGAGAAACATATGAATTCAAAGCTACTATCATTGCTTCGGTGATGTTCCTGGCATTTGACAGGCTTTGTACTTCCTTAACCAGTTCATCTGGTATTAATGCAGTTACTTTCATTTGTTTATTAAATATTTGACAAGAACAAATACACGATAGTGTATCGTATATTCAAAATAGAATACTATTATTTTTCAGGTAGGTTTCTCCATAATGTTGATTCTTTAAGGTGTGGCTCATTATAATCACATTGAAATGCGATACTTCCGCCAAAGTCACTATTTTTGTTTATCAAAAGTGCACTTTCCCAAAGCAGGCTGTTGCTGTTTTTTAAATTGACACAATATTACGAACCAATATATTAAAGCTTTATGAGAAAACTAATCCTGATTACATTGCTTTGCCTTGGTATGATTGCACCCTCAATTGGGCAATCGGGACAGCAGAAAATGAAAACCACGATCCATGAAGAGATCAATTACCTGATGTTCTTACCTAAAGATTATGCAAAGACTGGAAAACCATCGCCAATGATTATCTTTTTACATGGATCGGGCGAACGCGGGAGTGATCTTGAAAAGGTAAAAGCCTGGGGACCTCCGGCCATCGTTGAGAAAAATCCCGGCTTCCCGTTTATCGTTGTTTCACCTCAATGTCCTGAAGGACAATGGTGGAATATATTCCTGTTGAAAGGGATGATCGACGATGTGCTGGCAAAATATAATGTTGATAAGAGCAGGGTGTACCTCACCGGATTAAGCATGGGCGGGTTTGGTGCATGGGAATTGGCGACGACATTTCCCAATTATTTTGCAGCAGTTGCACCCATTTGCGGCGGTGGTAATCCACTTCTTGTATCAACGTTAAAGAGTACGCCGGTTTGGGTGTTTCATGGCAAAAAAGATACATCTGTTCCTGAACAACAATCGGCTATCATGGTTGAGGCGTTGAAAAAGATAGGCGCTGATGTTGAATACACGGTTTTACCCGAAGGTGGTCATGTTGATGCATGGGTATATGCTTACGACAAGGCCGGTTTGTTTGATTGGTTTTTGAAACATCAGAAGAAGTAACGACTGAAATATTTATAGATAATTAAAAAATAAAACAATGAAAAAACTACTTGTAACATGCTCCCTCGTTGTTTGGGTAGCACTGAATTTTCTGAATGGACAGGAGGCTCCTTCGAAGGAATATAAATCCAACTATGATCAGGTAATGTCACGTACCGAATGGTGGCGCCAGTCGCGGTTTGGCATGTTTATCCATTTTGGCGCCTATGCAGTGCCGGCGCGCGGAGAATGGGTGAAATCGAATGAAAAGCTGACCACTGAGCAGTATCAGAAATACATCGACACCTTTAACCCGATCGACTTTGATGCCAAGGCGTGGGCCAAAACGGCCAAAGCTGCCGGTATGAAATATGCAGTGCTTACAGCCAAACATCATGATGGCTATTGTAACTTTAACAGTAAATTAACAGATTACAAGCTGAGTACAAGGTTTGGAGACCGTGACCTGGTTCGTGAGTTCCTTGATGCGTTTCGTGCCGAAGGGATTAAGGTCGGCCTTTACTATTCGATCATCGACTGGCACCATCCCGACTATCCGAACGTGGGAAATCATCCTCAACGCGATGATAAGGAATATGCAAAACGGACTTTCAACTGGGATAACTACCTCAAATACATGCATGGACAGGTTGAGGAACTCGTAAAAAATTACGGAAAGCTCGACATCATGTGGTTCGACTATTCGTTCGACGAATACAGTGGTGCGAAGTGGAAAGCCAAAGAACTCGTCGCAATGGTTCGCAAATACCAGCCGAATATCATCATCGACAACCGCCTTTCAACACACGAAGGGTCTTCTTCCAAACAAAGGATGGTGAGTGATTTGGGTGATTTCGAAACGCCGGAGCAGGGCATTCCGGATGTGCCGCTTGTTGATAAATACAGCAATCCGATTCCGTGGGAAACCTGTCTGACGCTTAACGGAGTTTGGGGTTACAACGAATTTGACCATAACTGGAAATCGCCTGAACTGATCGTCCATAGCCTGGTTAACTGCGTGAGCAAAAACGGCAATATGCTGCTGAATGTCGGGCCTGATGCACGTGGAAATATCCCTGCAGAATGTGTCGAAATCCTTACCGAAGTTGGTAAATGGCTGGGTAAAAATGGAGAAAGCATTTATGGATCTGGATCTTCCAGTCTGGCCAAACCCGACTGGGGACGGTACACGCAAAAAGGCAGTACCATTTATGCACATTGGATGTACCCGAATCTCGGACAGCTGAACGCCAAAGGTATCAGCGGAGAGAATGTGAAAAATATAACGCTGCTGAAGTCCGGAGCTGAATTGCCATATCAGAAAACCTGGTGGGGAAATACGGAAACAGGTAACCTTTTCATAACAGCAAGCAGTACAACCGATAAACCGGCCAAATATGATGCTGTTGTGAAAATTGAGTTGAAAAATTAAAATAAATGCAGGTTTGATTGACGAATTGACAGCATCTTTCGAAATTGGGGACTGGAAGTATGAACATTTTTAATTAGAATATTAAAACAACTTCGTATTTATTTGCAACATCGCTTGATATAAAACTTATGAGACAAATTAGCTTTTTTTTAATCTGCTTTCTGCTGCTGACACTTTCTATTAATTTAATGGGACAAAAGATCATTAAACCAGCGAAAAACGACACCCTGTTTCCCGCACAATCGGCTACTCTGGGAGGATTTGTTGGTGGAAGACTGGATGCTTCGTACCAGAACAGGATTCTCGCACAAGATGTTAACCGGCTGGTTGAACCATTTCGAAACCGGACAGAAGATCGTTGCTGGCAGAGTGAATTTTGGGGAAAATGGTTTACATCGGCAGTAACGGCGTACCGTTACCGTCCAGAACCTCAATTAAAAGCAAAGCTTGACCAGGCCGTTTCAAGTCTTCTTTCAACGCAAACACCTGATGGTTATATTGGGAATTATGCGGAGAATAAACAGCTTGAACAATGGGATATCTGGGGCAGAAAATACTGTATGTTAGGATTGCTGGCTTATTACGATCTCACAAAAGATAATAATACATTGCTGGCAGTGAAGAAACTGGCAGATCACCTGATCAAAGAGCTGGCAGATAAGAATGCATTGATTGTGAAAAAAGGGAATCATCACGGAATGGCTGCAAGTTCAGTACTTGAACCGATTTGCCAGCTTTATTCCCGAACCGGCGATCAGCGTTACCTCGACTTTGCCAATGAGATTGTCCGGGAATGGGAAACTCCTGAAGGACCACAACTGATCTCCAAATCTGGCATCGATGTTGCCAAACGATTTCCAAAACCTCAAAACTGGTTTGGCGCTGAACAGGGACAGAAAGCATACGAAATGATGTCGTGTTACGAAGGATTACTTGAACTTTACCGATTGACAGGTAAAACAGAATACCGGGATGCTGTAGAGAAAACCTGGCAGAATATATTCGACACCGAAATCAACATTTCAGGTTCAGGTTCTGGTGTTGAGTGTTGGTTTGGAGGGAAACGCCTTCAGACCATGCACATTGATCATTACCAGGAAACATGTGTTACAGCTACCTGGATCAAATTGAGTCAGCAACTGTTACGGCTTACAGGCGAAGTGAAATATGCCGATGCAATTGAGCAGACTTATTACAATGCCTTGCTTGGTTCAATGTATACCGACGGTTCAGACTGGGCCAAATATTCTCCTTTAGCCGGACGACGACTTCAAGGAAGTGAACAATGTGGTATGGGTCTTAATTGTTGTGTTGCGAGCGGTCCGCGAGGTCTGTTTACACTTCCCCTTACGGCGGTGATGAATGAAAAAGACGGAATCAGCGTCAATTTCTTTGTTGATGGAAGCTACCATTTGTTAACTCCAGGTGGCAAACCAATGGAAGTTATTCAGCAAACAGATTATCCGGTTTCAGGAAGCATCTCCATAAAAATGATTGCACCAAAAGAAGAGCAGATAAAAGTTCGGATCCGAATTCCAATTTGGAGTCAACAATCAATACTGACAATTAATGGTCAGCCAGTTGAAAACATTGTTCCAGGAAAGTATGCAGAGATCTCCCGTGTTTGGAAATCAGGAGATGTGATCAGTCTTATGGTTGATATGCGTGGACGCATCGTTCACATGGGCGAATTACCCAAAAACATTGCAATCGTTCGCGGTCCGATTGTGCTTACACGCGATGCCAGACTTGGAAATCCGCATGTGGATGAAACGATTAAACCAGTACTTGATAAGGACGGGTTTGTCAACCTCGAACCTGCAGGGACAAATCAGGATGGTATCTGGATGAAATACAAAGGTTCTTTTATGATTGAATCACATAAGGAAGCGGAGAATAATCCTGTGGATATTACATTTTGCGATTACGCTTCAGCGGGGAATACGCTCGACGAACATTCATGGTTCCGGGTTTGGCTGCAACAATCATTTGATCCAAGGAAATAGAAATTTAATAAAAAAACTAAATTTGCTGAATATCTGAATGGCTTGCGGAAACGAACGATCTAATTTCGATTAATGCCTATTTTTACAAGTAAAACGGCCGAAATCCCGGCATTGTTGAAAGCGCATATATGCGTTGTTTTCCTGCTATACATGTTTTTCCCTTTAACTTCCTTTGCTCAGCAACGATTTACATTGAGTGGTTATCTTCACGATGCAACTTCAGGCGAAGCGTTGATTTATGCCACCATCTATCCCGAATTACTGAAAACGGGTGTTTCGACTAACGAATATGGTTTTTTCTCAATGACCTTGCCTGAAGGAAAGTACAATATGGTTTTCTCCTATGTTGGATATCAAACAATTAAAAAGGAGATCACTTTTGATAAAAACCTTCATGAAAACATTTCACTTTCACCACAGGAAACCAATATCAAAGAGATTACCATCATCGGCCATCCAAAAGAAAATCTGATCCGGCAAAATGAAATCGGGACGGTGCGCCTCGATGTCAAAGAATTAAGTACAATCCCGGTCCTTTTTGGAGAACAGGACATCCTGAAATCGATTCAGCTGATGCCTGGCGTTTCGCCTGTTGGGGAAGGGAATTCAGGATTTTATGTTCGTGGCGGCAATCCCGATCAGAATCTTATCTTACTGGATGATGCCCCGGTTTTTAATCCTTCGCACCTCCTTGGATTCTTTTCAGTCTTCAACTCCGATGCTATTCGCGATGTTAAGTTGTACAAAGGGGGCGTTCCGGCGCGATATGGCGGTCGTGCCTCATCGGTGATGGATATCAGGATGAAAGAGGGAAATCTGAAGGATTACCATGTCTCTGGCGGAATCGGCCTCATATCTTCGCGATTGATGGCTGAAGGTCCGATTTCTCAGGATAAATCATCATTTATGATTTCGGGGCGAAGAACCTATGCCGATCTTTTCCTCCCATTGTCAAACGATGATAAAATCGAGGATAACAAATTGTACTTCTATGATTTAAATTTGAAGACGAATCTGATCATTAATAAGAATAACCGGGTATTTCTTTCCGGATATTTTGGTCGTGATGTATTGCAAGCGAAGGATTTCGGATTTAGCTGGGGAAATAAAGCAGGCTCACTTCGTTGGAATCATCAGTTTTCGCCATCGCTTTTTGCGAATACAACGATGGTTATTAACGATTACAACTACAAAACGGAAGGAGATATCGATGGTAAATTTTCATTGGAGGCAGGGATTAATGATCTGTCTATCAAACAGGATTACGCGTTGTCGCTGTTTAATAACCTTAGTTTCCTTTTCGGATTTAATTCGGTACTTCATCATTTCAAACCCGGCGAAGTAATGTCGAGTTCCAAAAACATTAAAAGTTTTAAAATATCCGAAAAGGATGGCTGGGAAAATGCCGTATATTCATTTTTGGAACATCAGATATCTGAAAAAGTAAATGTCGGTTATGGGATTCGAATGTCAACATTCTCGAGAATTGCTCCTGGAACCGAAAATACATATAACTCCTCAGGAAGCATCGCTAAAACTGAAGCATTTAATTCGGGAAAGTTTTACCGTAACTATTTCGGGTTTGAACCAAGATTTAACTTAACATGGCTCCTGTCAGACGTATCTTCCATTAAAGCCGGATACAACCGGATGAGCCAATACATTCACTTGTTGTCGAATTCTTCGGCGGGCACTCCTGTTGATTATTGGCTGCCAAGCTCGAACAACATCAAACCACAGTTTATATCACAAATATCGGCAGGATATTTCAGGCAGTTTAAGTCAAACGGAATTAATTTTTCGGTTGAAGGATATTATAAGGACATGGAAAACCAGATAGATTACCGGAATAATGCTGACGTATTTCTGAATGAAAATGCTGAAGCAGAACTTCTATTCGGGAAAGGACGTTCGTACGGACTTGAGTTTCTATGTAAAAAAGACGACGGTATTTTTACCGGATGGATCTCTTACACTTTATCGCGGACAGAAAAACGATTTGATGAGATTAATGATGGATCATGGTATCCGGCGCGGCAGGATCGCACACACGATATCTCAATTGTAACAAACCTAAAAGCGAGCAAAAAGCTCTCGTTATCGGCAACATGGGTCTATTATACGGGAAACGCAATTACTTTTCCGAGCGGGAAATATGAGATGGATGGAAACATCGTGAACTATTACACAAGCCGAAATGGCTATCGGATGCCGGCTTATCACCGGTTAGACCTTGGAGCCAGCTTATTGCTTAAGGAAACTCCCAAATTCAGATCAGAACTTAGCTTTGGTGTTTTCAATGCCTATGGCCGGAAAAACGCTTACTCAATTTCGTTCCAGACAAAAGAAGGTAATTCATCTCAAACTGAAGCTGTAAAACTTTATCTCTTTTCTGTCATCCCTTCTGTTACCTGGAATTTCAGGTTTTAAAACAGTTCGGCAGTTACGGTTCCATCAAACCTTATTTGGCTTATCACACCACTTTTTTTTATCGTTTGCTGACTGTTGTCACAAGCTTTTACAGCAGGAAGATTCTCTCCCTTATCTGATACAAGTGCAGGTTGCACTTTACTTTTCGTTGACGTCTCTTTACTATTTAGACGCTGAAAGTCGACTTTCTTATTTAGTTGCAAATCATTTGTCATCCTGGTCATTTTGTAGGAAGCCTCTTGTTTTACATCCTTACAAGCTTTTGCGGCGAATTCTGTCAACTGTAACGATTCCCAAATGCTTTTTGTGAACATTCCCGAAATCTGAATAGCTGAAACAATAATTAGAAAAAACGTTCTGAAGGTATTCATGGCTGATCGTATTATCAATTTACACAACAAAGCTGGTTCATTCCTTCAAATTAAAAAAATAAATATTGACCAATTGTCAGAATTTATCGGCGAATACCCCAAATTTGAGGATGAATGGAATTCGGTTAATTACAATTTTGGTTTCTTAAGCCTGATTACTACTATTTCGGGTCTGCAGAAAAATCGGAAAGGAAGGTCAACAGCTCCGATGCCGGATGAGATATAAGATTTCATCTTCCCCGAGTCTATTAAGCCATACCGATACTTCTGTCCATAGAGAGAAGGTAGAATGGGAGCCCATAAACCAAAAAAGGTGATCTGTCCGCCATGTGAATGACCCGAAAGGGTTAAATCAATCAGATCGGTATTCATACTTTCGATATAATCCGGCTGATGGGAAACCAAAATGGCAAAGTTCGATTTCTTTAAACCTTTAAAAGTATTCTCAGGCTGTTGGGTAGACTCCCACAAATCTCCAACGCCCCCGATTTTGATACTATCATTGCCCTTCTTTACCCACAAAGATTGGTTATCCATGTTATTAATCCCATATTTCGTCATCTTCTTCCTCGCAAAATCGGCCCCTGCATAATGATCATGATTTCCTAAAACGGCATAAACTCCCAACCCGCCACGCAGTTTACCAAACTCTTTAAAAACCGGTTCAATGTATTTGAATCGATAATGGACATAATCGCCGCCTAAAATGATCATATCAGGCTTGATTTCATTAATTCGATCCACAATTCCGGATAATCTTTGGGAAGTGAGAAAGGGACCAAGATGGGTATCCGATATAAAAACAATCTTTGATCCATTGAACGATTCGGGAACTTCGGTTGATTTAATTTCGATTTCAGTGATTTTTATCCACCGAGATTCAAAAAAGCAATACGAAAGAAAGATAAGAGCAGATAAGATCAGTAATCCGACAATCGATTTATTACGAGGTAAAAACGTCATTTATAGCTTTGATTTCTTTGTAGCGAGTTTCTGTACAATCTCTTTTACACCGGCTTCATATTTGGTTGGCTGATATTTAAAATACTTCTCAAACTTGATACTGTCGAAAAAATAATCGCGGTCGAACTGGTACCTCATTTCGTAAAGCTCTTTCAAAAAAGGGATAAAAATTCCCAACAAACGCACCATCCATCCCGAAATCAATTTGAAATCATTACGTTTCCCCATCTCCTTCGCAAAAAGGTTGATCCATTGTTCAGCGTTCAACGACCGGCGATCGGTCGGAAGATTCCAGATCTGGTTATAGGCATCGGGGGTATTTCCCAGTAACGCGGTAGCTGCTCCCGCATCGCGGGTATAAATATACGAGTGTTTAACCTTCGCATTAAACATCCATTGCGCCTTTTTCCCGGCAGCAAGATTTTTGTAAATCAACGACATCAAAATGCTTTTGTCAATATCGACACCATAGAAGTCGGGAGCTCGGGCAATAATGGCTTTAATCTTTCCTGCTTTCATCTTATCGAGCAGCAAAAGGTCAACCTGCGCCCTGACTTCCCCTTTTTTACTTGTGGGATAGATGGGCGTTTCTTCGGTAATGTGCCTGACAAAGTCGCCGCCGATTGAATAAACATTGTCAAAGAAGACCAGCTTCGCATTGCTCGCAATACAGGCATCAATTACATTTTGCATCAGCGGAGGCCAAAGTTTCTGCCATACCTTAGTGCTGTATTCAAGCCCTACGGCCAGATAAACGATTTCGGAACCTGCAACTGCTTTAAATACCTGTTCCGGATCAGTTAAATCAGCAGGAAACAATTGATCCGTGTCGTTTACTTTCTTTGGATTACGACCAACTAATCGGATATCATCTGTGAAATATTTCAACGATTTGGCCAGTTCAATACTGATTGGTCCACCGGCACCTAAAATTGTTTGCATTGTGTTAAGAATTTGAGTTTGTCATCTTGCACCGCTCAAAAGTAATAACAAACAGAGAAGGATAAAGGTTAATCCGACAATTCGTAAATCAGACAATTCGGCAATGAAAAATTAACCACCTGATCAATACTTTATTCAATTGCAAATTGCCGAATTGTCACATACTCAACATTTCCCTGGTATGCCTGACTAATTCTATTCCGCCAGATGCACCATGACCCGGAATAACAAATTTAGCATCGGGAAACTTTTGCAGGACCTTCTCAATTGTTTGTGGATAGGCATTCATATCTCCATCAACAGTATTTCCTAATCCTTTAGCATTCACCTCCTTCACAAGGCAACCTGGAAACAACACTTTCTCCGAAGGAATCCATACGACAATATTGTCCATCGAATGACCTGCTCCAAAGTAGTAGCAATTAAACGAGGTGCTTCCGAGTTGAAGGTTAAGAGAATCTTTAAATCCATGGGCGGGAACAGGTAAGTTTTTGGCTTTTGCAATATCAATGGTCATTTGGTTGGCATACGATTCGACACCAATACTTTGAAGGTATGCAAGTCCGCCTATGCAGTCGCTGTGCCAATGGTTTGGAACAAATCCAACGACTTTAAGTTTCAATGTTTGCGTGATCCATTCCACCAACTGCTTTGTCAATTGTTCTGTTGGCGGGGTATCAAACAGAAAAGCTTTATCATCCGCTTTCAGAATCATTCCGTTACACTCAACCCGACCAAAGCCGCTAAATTCGGCATACGAAATATGCTGATAAACATTTGGCGTAAGCTGAACGATTTCAAGATCGTTGTTAACAGTTATCTTTTTTAAAATTTCCTGCGCATTTGATGTCGATGCAAATAACAAAAGAAGAACGAGAACTCTTGGGTTCACAAATATTGTCATAGGTATCAGTTTCCTCAGGTCTGGTTTAAACTTTGTCATCTGCTTTGTGCTTAAGTTGTTTTTTGAACTGCTATTTTGTGTTTTTCACCACCTTGTTTAACTGCAATTGTATTAAAGTCAGTAATTCATCTGCAATTATAGGCTTTGAGATATAGTCGTTGCATCCCGCTTCAAGCGTCTTTTCCCTGTCGCCCAAAAGTCCATACGCAGTTTGTGCTATGATTATCACATCCATATTAAACTCACGGATCTGGCGTGTAGCTTCATATCCGTCCAAACCGGGCATTTTAATATCCATCAGAATTAAATCAATATCAGGATTATCGCGACATATCCTAATCGCGTCAACACCGTTTTGTGCATGTAAAACTTTTTTGCAGAATTTAATAAGCGCTATCGTAATGAACTGATCTGATGTTTTATCATCTTCAACAATCAATATTTTCAGGTTGCCAATCTTTCTCTGTGCAACAGTTGTTGAAACATCCTTTATAATGATTTCTGATTTATTTTCAGTAGTATATGGAACCGTAAAATAAAATATTGTCCCGTTTCCAGGCTCACTTTCAACCCATATCTTTCCTCCCAGCATTTCCACATAAGCTTTCGAAATCGACAATCCCAGGCCGGCTCCCTGCAATGCCATTTTATCAGAAATATCCGCCTGAATAAATCGTTCAAAAACAGCTTTTTGTCTATCTTTTGGAATGCCTATCCCTGTGTCTTTAATGTAAAACTGTAGAAACAACCGATCTTGTGCAGCAGTACTGCTTGCAAGGTCATATCCAAATTCTATTGAACCAGTATTCGTATATTTAATTGCATTTTTAACAAGGTTTGACAGAATCGCATAGATTTTCTCGCGGTCTGTTTTAATGATGGACTCATTGGCGGATAAGCCATTTTTGAATGAGTGCATCAAACCTTTTCTTTCGAATTCAGGTTGAAAAAACGTATCAATGTATTCGATTTGATCATTGATATTTGATTCGACAATATTAACCTCAACTTGTCCCGCTTCTATTTTCGATATATCAATAATATCATTGATAATATTAAGCAATCGTTTGCCGCTTTTTTCGATAATACCGATGTACTCCAACTGCTCTTTGTCATTTAGTTTTGGTTCTTTGAGCAGTTCGGCAAAACCCAGAATACCATTCATAGGTGTTCTGATTTCGTGACTCATATTGGCTAAAAAGGCCGATTTTAAGCGATCACTTTCCTCTGCTTTTTCTTTTGCTATTTGCAGCAACTTCAAATGGTTATTTATTAAAAAAAACAAAAGAAGTGAAGTAATTAAAACGTAAAGAAAACCTTTTACTATCTGAATTTCAAGCATTACTTCCCTATCTCCAATAATGCTATGAAAAACAGTATCGGATAAATAGATCCATAGTAAGCCGATTATAAAATACAGAAAGGTGATTTTATGCTGGAATTTTATTCTTTTATAGGCTAAAAATCTTTCCGTTCTCATCTGCTCAAATAGTATAAGTTAACATCAATCCCGTAAGGGTTTTCACATTAAGAATAATTCTTCTTATTCTTTAGACCTAAAAACAGATTTTACTTTCAGTCTCAAAGATATTCTATTCTTCTCAATTACTACTCATTCTAACATCATTACTGATCGGTAAAATACCTTACCATCGGCCTGTTCTTTGACGTCCGGTCAACGATTTCAAATCCGGCTCGCTCGAATGATTTATACAAACTAATCCATGCAAACGAATCAGCAAGTTTTTCCTGGGTTGGCGTAGTCAGATATGCTTCAATTATCTTTATTCCGAATGTTTTGGGATATTTTATAACTCCTTTTAAATGAAATCAATTCAGCGATTTAAGATTTGCTAATGCTTCAGGAACATATTGGTGTATATTTTTCAATAATACACAATTCTCCAGTGTTTCACAATCGGCACAGGTTTCGAAGCCTTTCGATTTTGAACAATTCCGTATTTCACATTCTGAACAATGTGCAAATTTAATGCCCGCCTCCCTGCATCCTGTGCAATTAATCATTTCGGGAGTAATGTCTGCTCTAAACTGAACCTTCCATTTCTCAGCCGTTTGTGCACGCAAGTCCTCATCGTTCGCCAATGTTGCGATTCTTGCATCACAAGTCGCACAATCCAAACCACAACACGCAATAAACTTTTCCATATTCAGTTATATTTAAAGGGTTAATCTATTTATTTCCCGTATTCTTTAAGTTGATTCCATTAATCTTAAGTCAGCAAATCACACCATGCATTTACACCGAATGTTGGTATAAAATTATAATTCTTTCACATGAAATCAAAGGTGAATTATTGTAACCTGCATATTTAATCCCTGTAATAAACCCACTATTTGCGTGAAGGATCCTTAAGAATTTTCTTGAGATACCTCAATAACTCATTTGGTGTGTCGGAAATTTTTCCGACACACCAAATGAGTTCGTTTGGACTAAAATAAATTTTCAGTGACTCCAAACCAGTTCATTTGGACTGTCGGAAATTTTCCGAAACACCAAAGCAGTTCATTTGGACTGTCAGAAATTTTCAGAAACACCAAAGCAGTTCATTTGGACTGTCGGAAATTTTTCCGACAATCCAACTGGATTCTGTTCATGTTTTATTCAATTTGAATGGACACCAAATGGGTTTTTATTAAACAGCATTAAAGGATTATTGGGCCGATGTAGAGACGGACGGCCGTCCGTCTCTACAACCGTGAACAATTACAATTTTCCTTCGATCTCTTTCTGAAAATTATCGAGTACATCGAGACTAACTTCGTCTGATTTTGAATGACCGGTACCGTCGTATTCGAAAGGATCTTCCATATCTTTTATCAATGTAAGAATCGAAAATATCACGAAGGTAAAAATACATACAAGTATTAATCCTCCCCACCATGGATCAACGGCCAATAAACAGTAGACCGACAGAAAGGCAATCGTAATAGCTTGTATACAAATAAATACAGACGGGATAAAGTCGGTGGTTTTTATAACGGTGACCCTGTTGATTAATTTCTTCAGGTTGGTAATTTCAATCTTCATCCTGAACAGGTAGTTGGGCGTTGCACCTTCCTTTCCTAAAAGAATAATATCATCTGATAGCGAATCAAGAAGCTTTTGTAATTGATCGTTTCGCTTTAAAAAAAACTCTTCTTTTAAAGTCGGCACAAATAACTTTAGCCGTGAAATCATTCCCGGAACTGAAGGACAATTTTGCACATTTTTAATAAACGCTGCCTCCTGCCAGATTGCAAACAAGGAAGCCACGATGTCGTTCGGGATTTTCTCACTCTCTTTATAATCAGTCACCACACCGGCCAATAAAAAACCGAGGATGAAAATGATCCCCGTCAGGATACTCGGGAAGAAAGTGGTGAGCTCTTTGGGAATAACTTCCCATCCAAGAAAATGGCAAGCAATTTTAATGATCCCGGCAAGGATAACTATTGGAAGAACAGAGAAGAGTAAGTGATATTTGCTTTTCCGGATTTTTTGGATCAACGACATTCGACAGATTTTAGCGTTATAAAATGCAAATTAAATCAATTTCATCATTTTATTAACCTGATTATTCTGAAATTGCCATTAAAATCGGCGGGAATATCCGATTCTATTAGTAAACCGGTTTCGGAAACAATGCTTTCGAACCGCCGGTTTATATTGCTGAATAATAAATTGGTAACTGGATTGAATAATCTCCTCCAAAACGACAGTGCGCGACCTTTGGGAACAAACTTATCGAAGATGGTGATTCTTCCGCCTGGTTTCAGCACCCTTTCACACTCTTTTAAACAAAGTACAGGATCGGGAATAACAGCAAGGATTAAATGGAGAATTATTTTATCAACTGAATTGTCGGTAAAGTTCAGGTCCTGCCCATCCATTACAACTGCTGTCAGATTAAGTTTTAAAAGTGTGTTTTTTTTGATGGTTTGTGCGATCATTGCTGGCGTAATATCGGTCGCAATGATATGGCAATTGCCGGCAATAAACTCAAGATCGAGACCTGTACCTGCCCCAACAATCAATACTTCGTCGTCCGGCTTAATTCCAAGTTCTTTGATCGATTTGTTCCTTGATTTCGAAAATATCCTGCCTGCAATATCATAACCCGGCGCATAAAGCGTGTACCGAAACCGGTTCCAGCGATTTGTGTTGATTAAATCAAACGATTTCATATAAAAAGGCAGTTTAAAAATGCAAAAGCATATCTGATTGTTCTAATTCTTTTCCTTGCTTTCAGCTTTTTCTTTTCTTATCTCACTGTGGTGAATACTATACGTAAAATAGATAACCATGCCAATCGCCATCCAGAGGATTAACCGTAGCCATGTATCGAAAGGTAAGGAATACATTTGAAGCAGGCAGATAGATGCTCCAAGTATAGGAATAAGCGGAACCCAGGGTGTTCTGAAAGGTCGTTTAATTTCAGGGCGCTTATATCTTAAAAAGAGGATACCAATACAGACAATTGCAAAGGCGAGCAATGTTCCGATCGAAACCAATTCTCCAAGAATATTGATTGGTAAAATACCGGCAAGAATACATGCCACGACTCCGGTAATAATTGTACTGAAGTAAGGAGTTTTAAAACGGGGATGTATTTTTGCAAAACGTGGTGGCAGTAATCCGTCTTTAGCCATTGCATAAAAAATTCGCGGCTGCCCGAGCATCATCACAAGAATCACAGAGCTTAAACCTGCAATTGCTGCAATTTTAATAATTGGTCGCAACCAGAACAGCCCCTTCCCCATCGCGTCAACTCCAACAGCAATCGGATCGGCAACATTCAGAAATGTATAGCTTACAATTCCTGTTAGGACAATCGCGACCAGGATGTATAAAACAGTAGATATACCCAGCGATCCCAGGATTCCAATTGGCATATCGCGTTGCGGATTTTTAGCTTCCTGGGCTGCAGTAGAAACAGCATCGAACCCGATATAAGCGAAAAAGATGACTGCAGAGCCCCGAAGTATGCCACTCCATCCGAAATGCCCCCAAACACCTGTATTCTCCGGAATAAACGGATGCCAGTTTGCTTTATTGACAAAGAAAAATCCTATTCCGATAAAAAGAAGAATCACGAATACTTTAATAATAACCATGATATTATTAAAGCTGGCTGATTCTTTAATTCCAATAATCAGCAAGACAGTAATAGCAGCAATAATAAACATTGCTGGAAGATTTAACACGGCTGTAATATGTGGAAGAGAGTCAACAGCGATTCCTGAAGCCAACAGGCTGTCGGTAATCTGACTGGTTAGTGGTTTCCAACCAAGGTTTGGAATATCGACAAGAACGGTACTCCATGCAGCAGTAAACTGGGGAGGAATAAAAATGCCAAAATCTTTCAGGAAACTAACGACATATCCCGACCATCCGACTGAAACAGTGGATGCCGCAAATAAATATTCGAGAATGAGATCCCATCCGATGATCCATGCAATAAATTCGCCGAGGGTGGCATAAGCATAAGTATAAGCGCTTCCTGAAATCGGAATCATCGAAGCAAATTCGGCGTAACACAATCCCGCAAACAAACATGCCAGACCGGAAATCAGAAATGATATCACGATTCCCGGTCCGGCATATTGCGCAGCGGCTTGCCCGGTTAGAACAAAGATACCTGCACCAATAACAGCACCAATACCAAGAGTGGTAAGGTTTGTAGCGCTAAGCGCTCTTTTCATGCCATTATCTTCGTTGGCATGATGCATTAGTTGATGAAAAGGTTTTGTACTGAATAATTGCAAATTCTTCATTGAGTGGCTTTAAAAACGGGTTCAATGTAACAATTATATCAGTATCTAAAGCTAATCACGCTCAACGCTGTCTACTTTCTGGTAAATCTCTGGTTTATTGGTCCATTTGCCACCTTTTGATTCACCCAATACGACAACTTCTTTCGATTTGCCATATTCACTAATAGCCAGCATCATCTCCTCTTTGCTCTTTCGAATAATCTTTATTCCAGTTAAGGATCCTTTATTGCGAACTTCAATATAAAAACCATCTCTATATTCTTTCGCTCTTGTTGGTGGTCTTCCCATATTTAAAAAATTTATTAAACATTGTTCCTTGCCCAGAGTAACGACAAATCGGCGATTTTGTTTCTCCCTTATTTGTTAAAACTCTCTAAAAAGCCTAAATAATTTGCTTTTAACGGAGCTGTTAATAATAAATTATGCTGTTCCCGGTGAATTTATTTACATCGGAAATGCACAATCTGGCAATGGCCAAATATAAAATAATTTTTTGTTAAAAAAAATAGCTTCCTGAAACCTACAACTTTATACACTCTAACTGATCTGATTCATTGGACAAACGGATCCCTTTAAATGAATTATTATGACTTTCTGTTTAAGATATTCGAAGTATAAATGTTTGTATTAAATTGGTAATCAACTGATCATTGATACTATGGATAATTTTAAAATAATGACAAAACATATTAAGTTAATTATTGTTAATTCGGCTAAAATCAGGAAAAATCAAACGAATGGTCGCGCCTACATTGTCGTTGTTCGTCACTTCCATTTTGCCACAATGTGCATCCATAATCAAATTTACCAATGCTATATCAAGCGCCTCATTATCTTCGAATTGTTTATATTTTAGCGAAAGGAAATCATAAATTTTAGTCAAGGTTTCTGTGTTAAATTTACGTCCCTGATCATTAAAAGAACAAATAACCTGCCCTTCGATCGATTTGATGCTGATCGTCATTTTACTTCCGTTGGGGGAATATTTCAGCGCATTATCGAGTAAACTTTCGAAACAGATCTCCAAAAGATTTCTTTCACCATTGATAGTTATGGTATCAATTGCCCCTTCAACAACAACAGACATATTTCTGAGTTCAATCTGTTCGGATTGCCGTTGCCTGATAAATTCAATCAGATCATCAACCTTCACTTCTTCCCTGTTGATTGAAGTAGTTTTGGTTCTCAATTCGGTGATTAGCATACTTATCGTTGTGAATCTTTCGAGCCGTGCAGCAGAAACGTCAAGGTATTTAAGCAAATCCATCAATTCTGTCGGATTTATTTCATTTTGAAGTACGCTGATAAAGCCCATGATTCCTGCTAATGGTGCACGAATTTCGTGACTTAATTTCTCAAGAAAATCACCTTTTGCCTTGTCAAGGTATACCAACTCATTATTGGCTATTTCAAGATCCGCATTTGCGTTCTGCAACTCCTGGGTTCGTTCTTTTACTTTGATCTCAAGCCATTGATTGACCATTTTCAGCTGATCTTTGCTCCGCTTTAAATCAAGATGGGTTTTCACCCTTGAAAGTAGTTCTTTGGAATTGAAAGGTTTAGAGACATAGTCCTGTCCACCAACATCAAAACCGGTAAGAATATTTTCCGGTTCATTCAGTGCTGTCAAAAAGATAACGGGGATTTCACGGAGAAATTCGTTGTGACGCATTGCTTTGCAAGTTTCGAATCCATTCATAACCGGCATATTTACATCGAGCAAAACCAAATCATAGTCTTTTGATTCAGAGAGCAGTTCGAGTGCTTGTTTTCCATCCATTGCAAAACCAACCTCATAATTTGCCTCCATCAGAATACTTCCGATAACCTGTATATTTTTCGGGTTATCATCAACTGCCAAAACTTTAAAATCTTTTAGGACCTCATTCATAAATTATTCCTCCATTAGCTTTTTTAATCTGTTTATTAATTCAGGAAATGTCATCAATTTTTTCATCATCTTGCTAATTTCAAAATTGTTGGCATAGGTAGAAAGCTCTCTGCCAAACTCGGTAACGATCGTATTTGAACGATCGATTCCCAGTGCAATGAGCTGCTCTCCAAAAGTTTTTATTTGTCCGATCACCTGTTTCTTTGCAACATTTGTAAAAATCGGGACATATTCGTTTTCAAGAAGTTCAATAAGTTCCGGCAACTGATCTTTATTTGTATTCGACCAATTTGAAGTGTAATCTGAATCGATTTCAGGTTCAGAACGAACAGATTCAGCAAGTATATGAAACTTAAGATACTTCTTTAGATGTTCCAGTAATTCTGATGCATTGATCGGTTTCAATATAAAATCGTCAAAAGCGGCTCCACTTTGTTCCTCTATAACTTCCCGTGATGAAGCAGATAAAGCAATAATGGGAATTGCTTTGGTGGTTTCCTGCTTTTTAAGTATCTCAATGGCTTCGCCACCACTCATCACCGGCATTTTAAAATCCATTAATATAACCTGCGGCAGGTATTGTATTGCTTTATCTATTGCTTCGATTCCATTTTCCGCTTCATATAATTTCAATGGAAAATGACTCAGCAGATCGACTAAATACTTCCTGTTCTCCGGATTATCATCAGCTATCAATACAGATCCTTTTTCAAAAAACAGTGTTGACGCATCTGACAAGTTAATTTCGGAAACCTCCTTTTCATCCTCTTTTACACTGATATCAGGAAGTGTAATCGTAAATACGCTTCCTTTACCAGGCTCACTGCTTAACTTGATATCTCCACCCATCATCTCAACAAGGCGTTTGGTAATCGTAAGGCCCAATCCGGTTCCACCATACTGGACTGTTCGTTGTCCTTCCTGCTGATTAAATGCTTCAAATATCAGGTTCTGCTGATCGACCGGGATTCCAATTCCCGTATCTTTAACCGAGATTATCAAATCAATTTTGTCTTTCTCTTTAATCTTTTCCATCACAGAAAGGGTAACTTCACCTGATTCCGTAAACTTGAAGGCATTGCCAATAAGATTAAAAAGAATCTGCCGAATCCGGGTTTCATCAAGCATCAGCGCTGAAGGAATTTCTTCTACTTCATCAATAACAAACCTGATTCCCTTTTCCTTTGTAATATGTGTGAAAATTGTTTCAACCTCTTTTATAATACTATGGATGTTAATGGATTCATTTTGAATAACCATTTTCCCGGCTTCAATCTTCGACAGGTCAAGGATGTCGTTGATTATTCGCAAAAGGTTTTTACCACTGCTGCGAATCGCATCGATCTGCGAACGTTGCTTCTCGTCTTTTATACTTGAATAAAGTAAATCAGAAAAACCGATAATGGCGTTCATTGGAGTTCTGATTTCGTGACTCATATTTGCGAGGAACATGCTTTTGGCCTTATTTGCCTGGTCGGCTGCCTCTCGTGCAATCTTATCTTTTTCAGATTGTTGTCGCTCGGTAATGTCACTCGCCACAGAGACTAAATGGGTAATATTATTGTTCGAATCTAAGAGCGGTGTAACGGTCATTGATTCGTAGTAAAGTGAACCATCCTTTTTCTTATTGATCGTTATTCCTCTAAAAGTCTGGCCTTGTAAGACAGTTCGCCAAAGCTCTTTAGAAAATTCAGGATCACTATTTTCCGATTTAAGAAAATTAGGAGACAACCCGATTGCTTCTTCTTTCGAATATCCGGTAGCAACCTCAAATGCAGGATTTACATATTCAATAATTCCGTTTTTATCCGTAATTAGTACATGGTCTGCTGCTTGTTCAACAACGCTCGAAAGTTTTCGTAATTCTTGTTCTGCTCGTTTACGTTCATTGATTTCCTGGATCAAACCCTCATTTAAGCTGACAAGCTCGGACGTGCGTTTCTTAACAGTTTGCTCAAGTTCTGTCTGATAATTCATAATTAACGCTTCAGCTTCCTTGCGCTGAGTAATATCTGAAATAATTATAAACAGGCCAATTATATTACCTAAATTGTCGGTAGAAGGCGAATATTGAATTCCAAACCATGTTTTCACATGATCATTTTTAATATATGGTCTTTCAATATATACCGGACTTCCATTTAAAGCTAATTTGATGTCTTTCTTAAATTGAACGAGTTGATCGGCACTTATAATATCCAGTAGTGACTTCCCAAGTTCAAGTTCATTTCCGTAAATGATCCTGGATATTTCGATGGCAGGTTTATTTGCGAACTGGACCTTACAATCTTTGTCCATGGCCACAAAAATATTGCTGTTGTTCTCAAGAATTGCCTTCAAATAAGAATTTGATTCATTCAATTCTACTTTGACCTTTTCTGATATTCTGCGATATCTCTTCTCGCTCTTCTTTAAAAGATCTATGGTGAGCATGTGTTTTAAAAACCCATTTATCCTCACCACCAATTCCCAAACTGGCATTGGCTTTACCAGGTATCCGTCTGCTCCTAATTCCATTCCTTCAATCTGGTTTCCCGATGAGGTTGCCATTGACGAAATAAGAACAACGAAAATATGCTCCGTTTTCGGATTTGATTTAATTAATCTCAGAATTTCCAAACCCGAAAGATCAGGTAACACAACGTCAAGAAGAATCAGTGAAATTTTTTCCTGACGAATAATTTGAAGCGCATCGTTGCCATTTTCAGCAGTTAAAACATGATATCCCCGTTTAGACAATACGTTTTCGTAGGCTTTAAGAACCAACGCATTATCATCAACTATTAAAATATTAATATTTTCAGGAATAACCATATTAATCCGATTGTGTAATTTAACAGTTTAAAGCATCTAATTTTTTAAACCTAAATAGTACTGGTACAAAACTGATCAAAAAAAGAAATACAAATTCTGTTTTTTCTATTTTTCGTTTGGCTAAAGTAGGCGAAATAAGGGATAAAAGGTTTGCGGGAATAAAAAAAAATGAGAATGATTATAATTCAAGATATTATAATCACTCTCATTGCAAATTACAAGTTTGCCGGAAATGCTCCCGGCAAAATGGAATCTAAAGCTCTTTTTCGGTAAATGCTCCGATCTTCAAATATTTATGGTAGATCTCAGCATACTTTACAACGTTTTCAGAATTGGGAAAATATTCTTTTTCGAAACCTTTCCCCATTGCTTTCTGCGCATCTTCGACTTTAGGATAGATTCCAGCAACAACCGATGCAAACATAGCAGCACCAAAGGCACACGTCTGTTCTGTTCTGGCGACTTTTATTGGCATATTCAATACATCAGCAAGCGTCTGCATTACAAATGGCGATTTTTTTGCCACTCCGCCTAAACCAATGATTTCCTTAATGTCAACCCCTTCACGTTCAAACCTGTCGACGATTGCTTTCGACCCAAAAGCCGTTGCTTCAACAAGTGCACGGAATATCTTTGGCGTAGTTGATCCTAACTTTAAGCCGGTTATAGATCCTGTTACTTCCTGTGTTGCATCCGGAGTACGGCGGCCATTCATCCAGTCAACCGCAATTATTGTCGATTCTTCAATAGGAACCAACATTGCCTCTGCCGACAATTCAGGAATAATCTGATCCATCGTTTCCGCGATTAGTTTGTCGCGCGTTTCAGCATCGATAATTGTCGATTTGGCAAGAATATTTTCTAATGGCCATGCCACGACCTTTTTAAACCATGCATAAATATCGCCGAAAGCCGACTGTCCGGCTTCAAGTCCGATGTAACCCGGAATTACCGATCCGTCAACCTGTCCGCATATTCCGGCTATCAGTTTATCACCAATCTGATCGTATGAAGCCACCATGATATCACAGGTTGATGTTCCAATTGCCCTGGCCAATACATTCGGTGTTACTTCGCCGCCAACAGCGCCAAAGTGGCAATCGAAACCGCCAACTCCAACAGCAACATCAGCAGACAAACCTAACCGTTCAGCCCATTCGGCAGTCAGGTTTCCAATTTTCACGTCGCTCGTAAATGTTTTGCTGTAAAGTTTTGCCCGATAGCCGCTCAAACAAGGATCGAGCGCAGTAAGAAATTCTTCAGATGGCAAACCGTCCCAACCTTCGAACCACATCGATTTATGACCTGCGGCACATCGGCTTCTGAGAACTTTTTCAGGTAATATAACTCCGGTAATTAATGCCGGCATCCAGTCACAATGTTCAATCCATGAGTATGCCGCTTTACGAACCTTTTCATCCGCGCGAAGTACATGTAACATTTTCGCCCAAACCCACTCTGATGAATAGATTCCACCTTCGTATTGGGCATAGTCTGTTTTCCAGCTTTTGCAAAGTTTATTAATTTCGGCAGCCTCTTTAACTGCAGTGTGGTCTTTCCACAAAACAAACATTGCATTTGGGTTTTCGGCAAATTCGGGAGTTAAGGCGAGCGGAATTCCAGCTTCATTCACCAATATCGGGGTACTTCCGGTTGTATCGAAGGATATGCCTGCAATATTTTTTGCCACATCCGCACCAGCTTTCGAAAGTGCATCTCTAACCGAAAGTTCCATCGCTTCGATATAGTCGAGCGGATGTTGACGGTATTGATCTTTTGCCGGATTGCAGAACTTTCCCGCAGCCCATCGCGGGTAAACTATAACGGATGAAGCAATTTCATCACCATTCAACGCATTCACAATGACTGCTCTGGCCGAGTCAGTACCGTAATCAATACCAATCACATATTTTTTCATGGTTAATTATTTTTTAATGATTTATTTTTGACCATAATAAGCGTTCGCACCATGTTTCCGCTCGAAATGCTTCTTTGTCAGCAGATGGTTCATCTTTAGATTCGGATTGACCGAGTGCGCAATAAATGCCATTTTAGCAATCTCTTCCAGAACGACGCTGTTGTGAACTGCTTCATTCGGATTATTCCCCCAGGTAAAAGGGCCATGGTTTTTCACTAAAACTCCCTGAATATGTCTTGCATTTAGATTTGCAAATCTTTTAATAATCACCGATCCTGTTTCTTTCTCATAATCGCCCATCACTTCTTCTGTATTCATGTCGCGCGTACATGGAATATCATCGGCAAAATAATCAGCGTGCGTAGTTCCAATAATAGGAATTGATATTCCGGCTTGCGCCCATGAGGTTGCGTAAGTTGAATGTGTATGAACAATTCCTCCAATATGATTAAAGGCTTTGTATAGTGCCAAATGAGTCGGTGTATCTGAAGAAGGTTTTAATTCACCCTCAACGATATTCCCGTCCAGATCGACAACTACCATTTGATCAGCAGTCATCACATCGTAATCGACTCCGCTCGGCTTAATCACTACCAGCCCTTTTTCACGATCGATTCCACTTGCATTTCCCCAGGTAAAAAGCACCAGATTGTGTTTTACCAGATCGAGATTTGCCTTGAAAACCAGTTCTTTTAAATCGGATAGCATAGCAGAATATATAAATATTAGTCGTTAATAAAGAATTAACGCCCTTTCAGAACAAAGGCGCTAATTCTATAGTTTTAATTACCAGAAATACATGTAGAAAAAAGCACAAGCTAAAACTACACCTGATGAAGCAATTACATCCCACTTGTTCCAGCTATTCCTGATAAGGGTTTTGTAGTCGCCTGTGAAGGTGATAAACTCAATCTGTTGAGCAGATGGTTTTGGAGTAAAAATTGATACAACAACCATAAATAACATGATGAAGACAAGCAACCATATCTCAAAGATAAGCCAGTTGGTATGCCAGAACCAATGTGTGGATTCCCAGTACCAGCCTGTCATTGCATCTTTACCTGTATTTGTAAAGATGTTCGTCAGCAAGCGTACCATACCTAAAAAGAAGCCTACTATCATACCTGCTTCACCAGCCTTGGGCGTAATTCTTTTGGAAAATATACCCATTACGAATACCGCTACCATCGCAGGGGCGAGCAGTGATTGAATGCCTTGCAGATAGGAGTAAAGGCTGCCGAGACTCATCATGACCGGTATCCATGCAATCCCAAGTAATACAACCACAACAGTTGCCAGACGACCTGTCCGCACGTATGTTGCTTCGCTTTTATTTTTGAACATTGGCTTATAAAAGTCTTCTGTATACAGTGTAGCGCAAGAGTTGAAGAATGCTGCCAAAGAAGCAACCAATGCGGATATAAAGCCTATGGTAACAATACCTTTCACACCAGCGGGCAATACAAACTTAACCATTGAGCCAAAGGCGGTATCAGGGTTTTCTAACGAGAAACCGCTGCCGGGGCGTGCAGCCAATGCAGCTGCTACCATACCGGGTATCAGGAACATAAATACAGGCAACAATTTGAAATAACCGGCAGCAATAGTACCTCTGCGCGCACGCATCATCACTACGTCGCTGGACTCACCTTTTCGTTGTCCGAGTACACGTTGAACAATGTGTTGGTCGGTAGCCCAATACCAAAAACCGATAATTGTTGCTCCGATAAATACCCAAAATCCAGGATAGTCGTCATACAACGGGTCACCCGTCTCTAAGTGGAACATGTGATTTGTACCGTATGCAACGCCGTCTGCTCCTACGTTTAGCGTTTTAGAATAGTCAATCATTGCAGTCCAACCTTCAGCGATACTGCCGCCTCCAAGCGCTGACAATCCCAGGAAAAGCACAAGGAATGAACCAATGATAAGTATAGGCGTTTGAATTGCAGACAGAGTCATCACACCCTTCATACCGCCAAAAACGGTAAAGATACCCGTTAAGACAATCAAACCGATAGCTCCGTACCAGAAAGGCAATCCAAGAAGACTCTCCATGAAGATACCACCGGTAAACGCTGTTACACTTACTTTGGTCAGCACGTATGCTATAAGTGTGATAATAGACAGCCACGAACCCGTAGCAGGTGTGTAGCGATTTTTGAGGAAATCGGGCATTGTAATGATTTTCCCCAACTTAATGTTCATCAATTGATAGAACGGCACAAAGAGCCAGCCCAGGATAAGTATCATCCAGCCTTGCATCTCCCAGTGCGCCATACCAACACCCGCCTTTGCTCCTGTTCCGGCAAGTCCAACAAGGTGTTCCGAGCCAATATTTGCAGCAAAAATAGCGGCACCAATGATATACCATGGTTCGCCTTTGCCAAACAGGTAGTCTTCGCTATTGGCACCCTTCTGTAAACGTTTATCTTTTTGTACCGAACGCCATACAGCCCATGCTACAGCCAAAATCCCGACCGCCATAACCGTCCAATCGAGCCAAATAAATTCATTTGAGTTCCAATTCATAATTTTTTGTTGTGAATTATCTAAGTGCCTTATTCAATAGGTAATACATTTCGTTATTACGTATGGTTTGTTTGAATTCTCTGATGTTGGTGTCTTTATCGATAATCAACATTTCGATGTCAGCAATTTCGGCGTAATCTTCCATCATTTCAGTCGTGATAGAGAACGAGAAGCTCGAATGGTGAGTTCCACCTGCAGTAATCCAGGCACCTGCACCAATCTCAAGGTTTGGCATAGGTTTCCATAAAGCACAGGCAACAGGCAATTTAGGCAATGCTTCCGGTTTTATCACTTCTACTTCATTTACAATCATGCGGAAACGGTTACCCATATCAACAATAGTTGCAGCAATACCATCACCTTCGTGAGCCTGGAATATTAAGCGGGCACAAACACCTGCATCACCAATTCCTAAGAAATGGACTTCGATGCGTGGTTTATTTGCAGCAATTTCAGGGTTAATTTCCAACATGTGCGATTGAAGAATTGAGCTGTTTGCCCCGTCGAAATTCAATACATAATCCTCAAGAAACGAACATCCGCCTGGTAAACCTTCAGCCATAACCCACATGGTACGGGTAAGAGCAGCTGTTTTCCAATCGCCTTCTGCACCAAAACCATAACCTTCGGCCATCAATCGTTGCGAAGCGAAGCCCATTAATTGAGACATTCCTTCCAATTCGTTGAAGCTGGTAGTGAAAGCCGTTGCGTTATTATCTTGTAAGAAACGGCGTAACCCAATTTCCTGAGCAGCAGCCTGACGTACAGATATGTGTTTTTCTGCACCTTTCTTGCAGTCATCGGCAAAGTCGTAAAGTTTCTCGTATACAGCAATTAATGCATCAACATCAGCGTCTTTAACCGCTTCGACATAAGGCACCAGCTTAGCGATAGGAGCATTATCAACGTGATAACCCAAACGGATTTCAGCCTCAACCTTGTCTCCATCGGTTACAGCCACATTGTTCATGTTATCACCAAAACGAATGATTTGCATATTTTGAGCTTCAGCCCATCCGGCACAAACGCGCATCCAACCAGATATTTTATCGTGAGTTGATTTATCTTTCCAGTAACCAACTACTACTTTACGTGGTTTGCGTAAACGGCTTGTAATGAAACCGAATTCACGGTCACCGTGAGCTGATTGATTCAGGTTCATGTAGTCCATGTCAATTTCTGACCAGGGAATTTGCGCATTAAACTGTGTATGAAGGTGCATTAATGGTTTTTTATAATCCATCAAACCATGAATCCACATTTTAGCAGGAGAGAAAGTATGCATCCAGGTAATTAACCCAATACATTTTGTATCTCCATTTGCAGCTCGCATAATTTCTGCAATTTCAGACGACGAATTAGCAGTCCCTTTATAAACAACCTTTACAGGCAAATTGCCTGATTCGTTCAATCCTTTTACCATTTCGTTCGAGTGAGCGTCAACTTTTACGACCGCATCACCTCCGTACAGCAGCTGTGCTCCTGTTACAAACCAGACTTCGAATTGATTTAAAAATTTGTTTGTCATGATTTAATACTTTAATTAGTGTTGTTTAATCAATTAATATTCAATAATTATTTAAAATATTTTGCTTTTTAGAATCTTTGAAATTCAGAAAATATTTATTAAAAAGGTTAGGTGTACTTTTAATATAAGGAATTAAGGAAATTTGACGATTCGTTCACTTTTCATGCCAGCTTCGCTGGTTTTAAACTGGTAGTAAAAGGCTCCTTTCTTTGATTCAGTTGTATTCTTCAAATTTAACTTTTCAAGGATACCTATTGAAAGAATTTTTTTGCGGAAATTCCCGGGATCAAACGTTTTTTGGAATATGGCCTCATAGAGGTTCCTCAATTGCATTAGTGTAAACATTTCAGGAAGCAATTCCTTTCCTATCAGATCAATACTGGCTTTTTGCTGTAAAAGAGCAAGGGCATTTTCGACAATGGCTTCATGATCGAAAATCAAGGTTGGCAATTTAGTTATCGGCCACCAATGAGCCCCATTTTCACGCACCAGATCTTTATCATGAATATCAATTCTAATGAGCGCCATAAATGTCATACTTATAACTCTTGCGCCAGGATCCCGATCAAGTTTTGAAAAAGCAGAGCCTTGTTCTAAGAATATATCCTTCAGTCCGGTAGTTTGCAAAAGAACTCGCCGTGCAGCTTCTTCCATTGATTCGTTTTCCTGAACAAAACCACCCATCAACGACCAGTTGCCGATTGAAGGCTCGAATCCCCGCGGATAAAGCAGCAATTTGAGTTCACCATCTTCGTAACCGAAAATTGAACAGTCGACTGCTATATAATGCCTTGGGTGCTGTTTGTACATTTCACTAAGCATAAGGATGAGATTTGCTTTTTCCACTATTGTTTGGTTAATTGATGCAAATTTATAAAAGTATTAATTACTTGTATTCATTTTATTGAAAAAATAATCGTCATGCGGATTTAATTTTGGTTTGGCAGATGAAGTCTGATTTTTTGAAAGAAATTTCATCATATATAATTTCAAACCTTTCAACTTATTAATTGTTTATTTGTAACTTTGAGTAGAGTATTAACAATTTAAAATCTTGCATTATGAGCACAGGAAAAGTTTTATTAGGTCTTCTGGCAGGCGTTGCTACCGGAGCCTTGTTAGGAATTCTTTTCGCACCTGAAAAAGGGTGTGAAACAAGAAAGAAAATTGCAAAAAAAGGAAAAGATTATGCCGATGATCTTACCCACAAAATGAACGATTTTGTAGAGGAAATGACGGAAAAATTTGAGACCGTTGTTAAGAAAGCCAAAGATTCGGCAGCAAGCGAGACTAAAAATGCCAGTAGTGGTCTTTAACGATTGCCTGGCAAATTTGAATTTTGAAGCTAAATATAAATCCTGTGGTGTAATATGGAAGATATGACAACTCCTGTGGAAGATTTGCTTGAGCGCGCTCAAGCCTACACCAAAACAAGTCTTCAGCTATTTAAATTAAAAGCCACCGATAAATTGGCTGAAATCATTTCAAACTTAGCTTCGGGTTTTGTCATCGTAGTTATCCTTGCCTTGTTCTTCGTAAATCTAAATATTGCAATTGCTTTACTTCTCGGTGATTTATTTGGAAAAACATGGCTCGGATTTATTTTGGTTTCAGGATTATACGCTTGCATAGGGTTTATTGTTTACTCGTTTCGAAATCAGTGGATAAAGAGACCCGTATGTAATTCTATTATTCATGAATTGCTCATGGATGAGAATTTAAAAGATGATCAATTACCAGATTAATGTTATTCCGGATACCGCTGGTCAATTATCAACACAGAAGAATTTTACTAATTTACAGATTAACAATGTGATTACTCATTCATGCAGAAAATAACAAAAGCTGAGGCGCTTAAAAAATCAATTTCCGCGCTTGAGCGCAGGCAAATGGAAGAAGGTATTTTACTTAAGGATCAGTTCAGGGTTACATTCGATAGTCTGAAGCCAGTAAATATATTACGCAAGATGATTGGTGATATTGCTGCACCATCTGATTTAAAAGACAACTTGATTCAGACTGTCACTGGTTTAATATCAGGTTATGTTTCGCGTAAAGTGCTTGTGCGATCCTCGAAAAATCCAATATTGCGTCTTGCAGGGATTCTTGTGCAATACGGAGTAACAAATTTTGTTTCCAGGAATTCAGACACGATCAAAGCATTAGGACTGTACTATGTTAATAAATTAGCAAATAGAACAAGGAATGATTAAAGGGAAAATCATAATTTTGGAAACTTTTCTTTTAGCGATTTGTTTCTATTAATACATGATATTTCATTAAAATAAATTTTAAAAGATGAAAGAAAGTTCAGTAAAAGTAACATTTGCAGGCAATCCTTTAACCTTGCTTGGTAATGAGATTAAAGTTGGTGATAAAGCACCTGATTTTAAAGCTGTCGGAGCGGGTTTGGTTCCGGTAAAATTATCTGATTTTGCCGGAAAAATAGTTATAATAGCTGTATACCCTTCGGTTGATACCAGTGTTTGTGCTGCCCAGAACAGAAGATTCAATGCAGAAGTGAATCAACTAAAAGACACAGTTGTACTATCTATATCCTGCGATCTTCCATTCGCGCAGAGTCGATTTTGTGCAGCGGAAGGTTTGGAAAACATTAAGACAATATCAGACCATAAGGACCTCGATTTTGGAGAAAAATACGGTTTTGTCATAAAGGAATTACGTTTACTCGCCCGTGGAACAGTAGTTATCGATAAATCAGGAATTATAAGGTATGTCGAACATGTCCCCGAAGTAACAAATGAGCCTAATTATGAGGCGTCACTTACTTTAGTAAATTCGCTTTAACAACAAAAAATTAGATCCAAATCAAAAGAGATAGCTGTCAGTTGTCTCTTTTTTTTTATTCTGCCTTCAGTTCTTCAGTGTATCCTACGAAATTCACTTTTTTAGTAAGACAAAAATCACAACTTTCTTTTACATCAATATAGTTGTAAATATTTCCACAGGTGGGACATACGTACCATTCAAAAGATAAGCCATTCTCATTTCCTTTTACAATTAAAGATTGCACCTCACGGTAATAGTTTAAATGCTTTTTTTCTCCATCCCATGCCCAAGTAAATGATTTGGCTGCTTCGGGAGCTTTCTCGATTTCTGCATTTTTAATAAAACCCGGATACATTGTCTGCATTTCGTAAGTTTCACCATTAATGGCAGTCTGAAGATTCTCAATAGTTGTTTTAATCTCGTAACTACCAATTTCAGCATTCACGACACTATTGCCATATTTTTCAAGAACTTTTCCATGATTAACGGCATGAATTTTTTCAGATTTGGAAGTGGCCTCAAACAATTTAGCGATTGTATCAAATCCTTCTTCCATTGCTGCCTGAGCGAATTTGGCATACTTTTCGGATGCGGTCGATTCGCTGTTAAACGCAGTCTTCAAGTCTTCAATAGATTTCACAGGTTTCGAGGAATTGCATTGTGCTGAAACTCCTACAGTGACAATTAATAAGATAAATCGAAAAATTATTTTCATATAAAAAATTGATGATTAAACACAACAGAAATATTGATGATTTTGAAAACAAGAAAATCTTCAATTTAATTAATCCCCATTTTCAGAAGAGAGCATCGGATTTTCGTAATTAAGCTTTTGGTCGGTTTCGAAATCGTAAAGCGTCAAAATCCTCAAATTATAATAAGCAAGCCAGTAAGTAGCGAGTGAACCAATATAATCGCGTTTGGCAGTTTCGCGTTCCGAAAGTGCAATATTAAGATCGGTAATGCTGATTTCGCCATTTTGAAAACGTTTTAATGCAATTCGATACCCGTTTTCGGCAACACGATCGGCCTCCTTGGCTGTCTTCAACTGATCCTTCAACAGACCAAACTGTTCTACTTGAACAATAACACTTCTATCGAAATCTTCTTTGGCTTTTTGAACATCAAATTGGGCCAGATCACGTTGTGCTTCGGCCATCTTCACAGTTGAAGCTGCACGTCCCCAGTCTAATATCGGAACACTCATGGTCAATTGAAGAACCTGCGATTTGAGTGGATCCTGGTAGATTCCGGGAAGTGATTCACCACTATTTGAAAGTCCGTAACTTCCGGATAAGGTTGCACTTAACCCAGTTCCGCGTTTGGCCTGTGTCAAATCTCTCTCTGCATTAATCAGTCTTCTCTCAAAGTTCACTGGTTCAGGACGATTGACTTTAGCCTCTTCAAGTGCCTTTTTTGAATCGATATCGAATAGCGTAATATTTAATGGCATTTGCAACTCAATTTCCTGATATTGATCAAGTCCGATATACGATTTAAGTTCAAAATCAGAATTTTTTAGTTGCATTTCCGCCGAGTTTAACGCTTTTTGAGCATTCAGAACCGATAATTCAATCCGCGAGAAATCGTTTTCAGAAATTTGACCAAGTTTTTGCTTGGTTTGTGCAATGCGTAAATTGTCGTTACTGTTTTTTAATGCGCTTTCAGCAAGTTTAAAATCAGTCTGAATCCGTAGGTAATTGAAAAAACGGGCAGTGGCCGTGTATGCAATTTCTTCAATCGACTGTATAAAATTCTTTTGCGACTCATTATAAATCAATGGCTCTGTTTTTTTTGACCATTTCATCCAGTTATAGGCAAAAATTGGCTGGTAAAAGCCAAAAGAGATCGGATTTCCCGAGAAGGTCGTCTGCTTCTTATAATTGTCCTGAACCCTGCTGGCTGAAGTAGAAGCATAAATAGATGTTCCTGTCAGAGGTATGGACTGATTAAGACTTAGGTTCGCAGAGGTCAACAGATTCGAGACAGCTTTAAACTCGATACTTCCGTCCGGTTGAGTAACAGGTATCGTTGATTGGTTGTAACTGGGTAACGTTCCGGACATAACAAGATTTGGAAGGAATGTCTTCCGGAAGTTTTTCCATCGCCAGAAATAATTGACATTCGTGTTCTGAACGTATTTAACGGCTGAAGATTGCGCAATTGATAAGTCGACAACATCCTGAAGACTGAGGTTCATTTTTATTTTTGCTGCTTCACCAACTATTTTCTCCTGAGCCTTCAAAATATTGACAAAAAAGCAGAGAATAAAAATATTTAAAATACTTATATATAGATTTTTACTCATTAACTTAATTGTTTATTACGACACTACTTGAATTGTGAAACGCCGACATTCCATGTTTTGGAATTATTACCTTTTCACCAACCTCGAGCCCTGACAACACTTGAATGTAGTCTGGATTTTTGATACCTGTTATTATTTCACGCCGAATAGCTTCCCCATTTTTTAAAACATACAAAACATTGGGGACCTCTTTATCAAAAAGGTTTAAGTTTTTTATTCTTAGGGTATTCTCTGCTTCATTTTCAACAACCCACAAAACAATATTTTGATTAGAAATAAGCTTTGGATTATTCCTTTCTTCGAGATGGACGTTGAACTGGATTTTGTTATTTTCAATTATAGGTGTCACATTACCAATACTTCCTGCCAGTCGTTCAGAATCGATCACAACATAGACCTTTTTGCCGGTTTTAATAAAATCAGCAAGTTTATCATCTACTGATCCTGCAATTTTAAAAGTAGAAAGATCAGACATCCGGATCAATATGTTATCCTTTTCAACCTTCTCACCCACTTTATTCGAAACTGAGAGAATGATTCCGTTTGAAGGAGCAGTCAACCGCATCTTGCCCAATGTATTAATTTTATCAGCCAATTCTTTCTCCTGGATTTTAATGCCAAGGTTTAATCCTTGTTCCTCTGCTTTTAATTGCTTCAGGCGAATTGAATTTTTTTGTTTCAGCATCACGAGATCTTTTTCAGCAAGCGCAATTTCCTGCTTTGTCTTTACGATTTTCGCAGGCGAGATCCCGCCGACTTCCAAAAGCTGCTCTTCATCTGAAAGTTGCGATTTTAAAGAGGTAATATTCAATTTCTTAACGTCCTCGCTGTAATTTAAATCAACATTGGTACTAAATTCGTTCAGTTTATTCTTTTCTAATGTGTTGCGCTTTATTTCAAGCTGATCATTTAGTTTATCTATTTCTTCTTTGATCCTCTCGTCTTCCATCACAAGAATAACATCCCCTTTTAAAACTCGGGCACCCGGTTCCTTAATAATCTGTTTCACAATACTTGAATAAGGACTTCGAATCAGCACTTCGTTTTCTGCTTCAACCGTACCCGTCGCAACGATTGGTTCATATACACTACCCTGCTCAACATTAAGCGTAATACAATCTTTTGATTTTATTGCCTTTGGGATAATCCTGCGTAAAATAAAAATCAGGACTAAAATGACAAGTATTCCAGCTGGAATCATGATCATCAATCTTTGCCTTTTGCTTAATATCATCGTTTTCATTTTTTCTTTAAATACCGGTTTTTTGAACAGCCTGATTCAATCGTTCAATGGAAAATTTCGAACCAAGGCACGGGCTAAAGTTATAATAATTTGAGCAAATGCAGAACCCTACTTGATAAAAGCAGAATGTCTTTTTTAATCATTTATTTCATATTCAAATCAATACACATGCAAATTGACCTTAAATCAACGCATTCAGATCAAAATCAAAAACGCTGATAAAACAGTGATGACAATTACAAACCATTTATATGCTTTTTCAGGAATCAGTTTCACGAAAAATACTCCCAGCCATGCTCCTAAGGCAATGGCAGGTAAAACCAGAATATCAATGGCGAGCGTGTTAATATTGATGTTCTTCCAAACAAGTGCCTGAAGCGGGAACTTAGATAAATTGATAATGAAGAAAAACCAGGCAGTGGTACCTATAAAGCTTTTCTTGTTTAAATGCATGGCTAACAGATAAATCGCAAAAATAGGTCCAGCAACATTCCCGATCATGGTAGCAAACCCACCCACAACTCCCATCAAAGCCGCAAACCACCATTTATCTGGCGTAAACTCTTTCTTATAAAAGTAATCTTTCCAGATCATTAACGCGATGCTCACGAAAACCGTTATGGCAATTATCCGTTTAAACTGCACATCATTAACAAGATTTCCAATCCAGAGCGCTATAAAAAGGCCTGCAAATGCCCATGGGAGTGCACGTACAAGGTGCTTCCATTTCGCATGACGGTGGTAATAGATAACCGCAAATACATCAGCAATAATTAGTATTGGAAGTAAAACACCCGTCGACTGTTTACCGCCGAAAATCAATGCCAGCGTTGGAACCACGATCATTGATACCCCTGGAACTCCGGTTTTGGACATTCCGATAAGAATAGCACAAAACACAATCAGTACCCAATCGACAGTTGACAACGAAAATGAAGAAAGTAATCCGGTCATTAATTAATGTGAAAATTAAACGTTGCCAAAAGTAGCCAAATAAAATGTTTCTGTTTTACTGAATTTAAGGGTGTTTTCATGCTCAAATTTATCGCCCTGATTAGACCCAAAGATTTTCAAAAAGACCTCACGGATTATAATCACTTAATTATCTATACATTAAATTGATGTTGCGACAAATACGCAGGTTGAAATATTTTTTCATTGTTTTCATCGTTTTGTCTAAATTTGCAAAAAATTTCCCTTCCGGGTATTAGTAAGTTTATAAATATCACAAATACAAAAGACAATGGCAACTACAGCAGAAATTCGTAACGGGCTGTGTATTGAATTTAACGAGCAATTATTCCAGGTTGTTTCGTTTCAACATGTAAAACCGGGAAAGGGTCCTGCCTTTGTCCGTACCAAACTGAAGAATTTGAAAACCGCAAAGGTGATTGACAATACCTTCTCTGTCGGAACTAAAATCAACACCGTCCGCATCGAGCGCAGACCATACCAGTACCTGTACAAGGATGAAATGGGATACAATTTTATGAATTCTGAGACTTTTGAACAGGTTTCGATCGGAGCTGCACTTGTTGAAAATGCAGATCTGATGAAAGAAGGAATGACATTAGAGATCATGTACCATGCCGATACAGAAACGCCTTTAACAGTTGAATTTCCACCTTTCATTGAAGTTGAGGTAACTTACACCGAATCGGGTGATCGTGGCAATACGGCTTCCTCAACGGCACTGAAGCAAGCAACTGTTGAGACTGGTGCCATTATAATGGTTCCACTTTTTATCAATCAAGGAGATTTTATTCGCGTCGACACCCGTGAAAGATCATACTACGAAAGAGTTAAAAAATAGACTGTTCAGTATATAACACAACAAAGGCCGGATAATTCCGGCCTTTGTTGTGTTATAACGCTTATTCTATCAATTAGATAATCAACATGGCATCACCATAGGTGCCAAAGCGATATTTCTCTTTTATAGCTACTTTATAGGCATTCATCAGTTTATCGTATCCGGCAAAAGCAGCAACCATCATCAGCAACGTCGAAAGTGGCAAATGAAAGTTCGAAACCATGCTATCGGCAACCGTAAAGTCGTAAGGAGGGAAAATGAATTTATTTGTCCAGCCTTCATAAGGCTTCAACATTCCGTTCGTTGAAACTGAACTTTCCAGCGTACGCATGACGGTTGTCCCAACAGCACAAATCTGATGTTTATTAAGCTTTGCATTATTAACAACTTCTACCGCCTCATCTCTGATCCAAATCTGTTCAGAATCCATTTTATGCTTGGTAAGATCCTCAACATCGACGCTTCGGAAATTCCCTAAACCAACATGCAACGTGATATTTGCAAAATCGACTCCATTTATTTCGAGACGTTTCAACAATTCACGGCTGAAATGCAAACCTGCGGTCGGTGCAGCAACTGCGCCTTCGTGTTCAGCATAAACTGTCTGATAACGGAGTGCATCTTCTTCTTCTACAGGACGATTAATGAACTTTGGAAGCGGAGTTTCGCCCAGATTATAAAGTGTATCTTTAAATTCTTCGTACGATCCATCGAAAAGAAAACGTAAGGTTCTTCCGCGTGAGGTTGTGTTATCAATTACCTCAGCAACAAGAAGATCATCTTCACCAAAGTAAAGTTTATTGCCAATCCTGATTTTACGGGCCGGATCGACCAAAACATCCCATAGGCGCTGTTCACGATTTAATTCCCTCAGAAGAAAAACTTCGATCTGCGCTCCGGTTTTCTCTTTGTTTCCGTAAAGACGTGCAGGAAAGACCTTAGTATTGTTGAACACCATTACATCGTCGTTTTTGAAATAGTCAACGATGTCCTTAAATATTTTGTGCTCAATCTCTCCAGTGTTACGGTTTAAAACCATTAAACGAGATTCGTCTCTGTTTAAAGTCGGATGGAGGGCAATGAGTTCCTCCGGCAAATTGTACTTAAATTTTGAAAGCTTCATGGATGATGACATTTATGCGGATGTTAATATATATCATTGGAAACTAATTGTATATCAGTATTTATAGGCTGATTTTTTAAAAATTCAGCCAGATTAATAGCCTGATTCAGGTCATAATCTCCAACTCTTGTACGGCGTAAACCGGTCAGGTAAGCTCCATTATTAAGTGCTTCCCCAATATCGCGAGCAAGTGCCCTTATATAAGTGCCTTTGCCACAAACAATTCTTAGTTTTACCTCCGGAAGGGAAAAACTTAGTACTTCTATCTCTTTAACCTCTAAAATTTTGGGCTTTATTTCGACCACGATTCCTTTTCTGGCATACTCATAGGCTCGTTTACCATCGATCTTAACTGCAGAATAATCAGGAGGTATTTGTGAAATCGTCCCAATAAACTGTTTTAAAACTTCAACTAAAAGATCCTTCGTCAGATTTGATGTGTCAAACTGCCTGTCTTCTGCACTTTCAAGATCATATGAAGGTGTTGTTGCTCCGAATTTCAAAGTGGCAACATACTCCTTTTCATCTGCCTGAAGGGAATCAATCTTAGAGGTGGCTTTACCGGTGCATAAAACTAAAATTCCGGTTGCTTTGGGATCGAGCGTCCCGGCATGCCCAACTTTTAATTTTTTAATTTTCAAATGTTTGCAGATAATATACCTGACTTTATGAACCAGGTCAAACGAGGTCCAGTCAAGCGGTTTGTCAAAAACCAATATTTCTCCTTTTTGAAAATCGAACGTTCTTATTTCTGATTGCATCATTAATTATTGGATCTTTACTTTTCTGATCCAGGTTTCTTCATGATTGCATAGATCTCAAAAATAAACCCAATCATAACAACGATCGGCGCAAGCGTAATTCGCTGAAAATTAAATATTTCCTTATTGAAAACATTGAAACCCTCACTTTTGCCTCCGATCATTAAAACAAATCCGACAACTATTATCAGAAATCCAATCGCCAAAAGACGAATGTTTTCTTTTCCAAGGGCAAACCCCTTATCCTCCTTGTTTTCGATATTTATGGCCATTAAAACAGATATTATTTCTAACCTACAAAGATAGTTCAATAAAAGAGCTGATCGAACTTCAATCGTAAAAATTTATTTACCGCGAAGTAAGTGGAAATCACAGTAATAAAAATCCCCATCAAGAAAATGCCTCCGACAAGCATAATAAGGACCGTCGGATTTTGAAAATCAACGAACGATTTTAACTCCTTTTGATACGAGAAAAAGATGGCCAAAAGCATGAAACAGGCGATTAGTGCGCCATATATTCCATGCAAGGCACTTTTGGCGATAAATGGCCCCCGAATAAACGATCGGGTAGCGCCAACAAGCTGCATCGTATTAATTAAAAATCGCTTCGAATAGACTGACAAACGGATTGTATTGTTGATCAGTGCCGTGAAAATTATGAACATCAAAAGGCAGAGGGCCAAAAGAATAAAACTAATTTTCTTTACATTCGAATTCAATTGCTTAACAAGGTTTCGCTGGTAGTAAACTTCCTGAATTTCGGGATTAACAAGCAGCTTTTTTTCGAGCATGGCCATACTGTCCGGATTGGCATAGCTTGCATAAACTGTTACGTCAATTGATGAGAGCAATGGATTAAAACCCAAAAAATCGACAAAGTCTTCGCCCAACTCATTTTTTAGTTCAACCGCAGCACTCTCTTTGTCAACAAACCGGGTCGATTTTATGTAGTTAGCCATTTCAAGGTTTTTCTGAAGCTTCATTACGTCTGCCTCTTTTGCATCGTCCCGAAGAATCAGTGTAACTCCGATATTTTCCATCACATAGTCAGAAAGGCGTTGTGCATTAATAATCAACAATCCCAATAATCCGAAAAGGAAAAGAATCATGGAAATACTGAGTGTAGTTGTCAGGTAAGAACTAAACAAGCTTTTCTTCAGTTTTTGTGGTTTCTTTTTTGCCATGGTAAAATATCGTTCGTCGAAAACTTCAAATTATTTTTTCTCAGGAAGGAGAAACTTTTTTGCAATAAGGCCTGCGATAAGCAGCAACAGAATCAATGAACTCCAGAATGAGATTTTTTGTCCCGTTAAAAAAGATGCTGGTTCGAACTTGAACTCAATATCGTAATCCCCTTTCGGCAATAACATGCTTCTTAATACATAATTTGCCTGAAAGTGTGAAACGATCTTGCCATCAATGTAGGCATTCCACCCTTTGGGATAATAAATAGCTGAAAAAACAGCCAGCTGATTCCCATTTCCAAGATAATGATAAGTCATTACATTGGGAGAATAGGTTATTAATGAGATTTTTGCACTCGAATCGTTTGTCAATGAAACGCCCGAAAGTTGCTCTTGAAATTTCTTATCGATAACGACCTCTTTGGCAGGATCGATCAGTTTTACCGCCGCAATTTCCTGATCAGCATTGTCAACCATCTTGTATTTGTCGACCAGCCAGGCACTACCAAGCGCATGGCTGTTCAATATCGGGGGAGCGTCGGGACTAAATATGAAATACTTAGTATTAAGCATATTGAGTGCATTCAAACCCAGGAACAATGAATCCATTCCCTCCTGAGATTTTATTTTTGGGAAGCGTTGTCTAAGCAATTCCATTTCATTGCCAACATGAAAATCAACAAGTTCCTGGTAACGACGCATTTTTGCACCATGATAACCTCCGATCGATTGATGGTAGTATGAGGTACTGGCATCAGAGAAAGTGCCAACTGCCATATTTAATACCCTGTAATCGATCGATATATCCTTCAATATATCGAGATCGGCCACTGTGGCTTTGTAAGGATTCTTAGCTTCACGAGTGGAAACAAAATTTGCATCGTTCAAATAGCGCTTGTCAACTCCCCACATATCTACCAGAATTAAAGCACCCAGAATTAAAATTGCTGTGTTTACTTTGAGCTTATTCTCAACCAAGGCCCAAATTGTACCGGCTCCCAGCAAAATAAATATAGCCGATCGTAAAGCATCAGTTTGCAAAAGCGATTGTCTGTCAGCAATTAAGCTTTTTTGCAGCCAATCGGGGAACTGACTATCAACAGGTGAGATAAAAGAACCTGCAATTCCGGGGATTAACGCAAAGATCAAAGCAATTCCGGCAGTTAATCCAACACTCCATGCCAATGGTTTGAGCCACGTTTTACGATCAATCTCTCCATTTACAATTTTCTGCAAGGTTAAGATGCCATAAAGAGGAAAGGTGAATCCCGCGATTACAAGAATCATCGTTACTGTTCTGAATTTATTATATCCCGGGAAGTAATCGAAAAAAAGATTGGTTAATGGCATGAAATTATGACCCCAGGCAAGTGCAATTGATAACAATGTGGCAATCACAACCCAGATTCTGACAGTTCCTTTCAAAAGAAATAGTCCAAGAACAAAAAGAAAACAGATAATTGCGCCGAAATAGACAGGTCCTGAAGTTTGGGGTTGCGAACCCCAGTAGCCTGGAAGTTGTTTAACAATTGTGTTTGCATTTGGCACATTGTTGCTTTTCAATACCTTACCAGTCTCGGAGTCTTCGCTAAAACCGACAGCAGATGAACCTCCATTAAAATTTGGAATCAGTAACGTTAATGTTTCGCCAATTCCATAACTATAGCTGGTAGCGTAATCGCGATCGAGCCCGGAAGTTTTATTCGCCTGGTCATGTGTAAGTTCTGATTTTCCACGCAATGAATACTTCCCATATTCCCATATTGGCCATAGCCGGCTTGTGTTAGAAGCTACGGCAAGAAGCCCAAAAGCAATGAGAATCACCGATTTTTTAAGAAATTCAGGAACTTTCTTTTCTCTGATAGCAGAAGCCAACTCTGTGATTCCCATAATCAGCAAAATCAGGAAAGTATAATAGGCGATCTGGGGATGATTCGCATATATTTCGAGTGCCAGAAAAATCGCAAAAACCGAGCCTCCGATCCACTTGTCCTTTTTAAATGCAAAATAAAAACCGGCAATGATGGGTGCCATATAGCCGATGGCAACCGCCTTCGAAGCATGACCAGCAGCAATAATGGCAAAATTATAAGAACTAAAACAGAATGCAAGCGATCCAACAATAGCCAGCCATGGACTCACACCAAATAGCAGCAGTGTTATATAAAATCCTATCAGATAAAGGAATATGAAATTGATTGGTCTCCAGTTATAAAGATTGGTAACAGTGTAAATCGGTGTGATGGCGGTCGTAGTTGGTAAAGCGATCAAATAGGATGGCATTCCTCCAAACATCGAGTTGGTCCATAAAGCCAGATCATTGCTCTTTTTATTGTAGTCAACAATCTCTTTCGACATCCCCGTATAGGTCTGTGAGTCATGCTGGTTCAGCTGTTTGTTTTCCAAAACAGGCGAAAAATAGATGATTGGCAAAAGAATGAAAAGGATAATGGCAGTAAAATGTGGTAAACTTTTCTTCCACGAAAAATTCGTCATAATTGTAACTTTTACAGATTGATCACAAAAGTACATATTTTTTGAAAGTTGGGGCAATCCTGTTTCTGCTAACAGACAATAATTTGCAGTTATTTACCTATTTTTGCAACAAATCATAATTTAAATCCATTGGGAATTATTGTAAGCCAGTCAGTAAAAGGAGCCATCTATACGTATATCGGTGTCGTACTTGGCTTTGCAATACAAGGTATTTTATTTCCACGGATTTATTCAACCGATCAGATTGGTCTGACCAAAATTATAGTAGCCTACGCTGCACTTGTTGCCCAGTTCGCAACACTGGGATTTAATGGAGTCACAATCAGGTTATTCCCATTTTTTAAAGATCCAAAGAGCAACCACCACGGTTTTCTTTCTTTGGCGCTCTTAACCGGACTTGTAGGTTTTCTGATTTCCCTTGGATTATTTTTAATCTTTAAGACCTGGTTTATTGAATATACAAGCGAGAACTCGGCTCTGCTTATCGAATACCTGAATTACCTGATCGTTCTGATCTTTTTTCAGATTTTCTTTACGCTTCTCGATGGCTATTACACTGCTCTTTTGAATAGTATTCATGGAACCTTTCTGCGTGAGGTATTTCAGAGAATATTGATAATCATTGGAATCGGATTCTTTTATTTTGATTTGATCGATTTTCATCAGTTTATCATCGTTTACATGGCGTCCATGGCTGTGCCGACCTTGTTTATTCTATTCACATTGATCCGTGAAGGGCAATTTTCGCTGAAAACAGATTTCTCTTATTTAAAAAGCCCAATGCTAACTTCAATGGGTTTAATGGCTTTGTTTAGCATTCTCAATGGCTTTTCAATGAATATCATCACCGCAGTTGATACCATCATGGTAACAGGTATGATCGGGTTAAGCGCTACCGGTATTTACGCATCGTGCATGATTTTCGGGATGATGGTAAGTTTGCCGGCACGTTCTATACTCAAGATTACAAACATTGTATCGGCGCGAGCATGGAAAGAAAACAATATGGACGCGATTCGAAATATCTACGAAAAAAGCTGCATGACATTGTTTATCATCGGCTTGCTCATGTTTCTCGGACTTTGGGTCAATATTGATAATATATTTGAAATTTTAGGTCCTAATTTTGTCACAGGCAGGTGGGTCATCTTTTTTATTGGCTTAGGAAGCCTGGTCGATATGACTTCCGGCGCCAATAGTTCGATTCTTGGATCCTCACCGAATTATAAAGTGCAGACATTTTTCCTGATCATTCTTGTTATTTTGCTGATAGTAACCAATCTGTTATTAATCCCAATCTACGGAATTACGGGTGCTGCAATTGGCGGAGCTGTATCGCTCTCGATTCTAAATCTTTTCCGTTTTTTATATTTGTGGTATAAATTTAAACTTCAACCCTTCAATTTGAAATTTATACTTGTCGCGGTTATTGGAATTTCAACCTATTTTATTTCGACATTGTTACCCGTTCTACCCAGTTTCATTATCGACATTTTTGTACGAAGTTCAATCTTAACCATTTTATTCTGTCTGCCGATTTATCTGTTGAAAATATCACCTGACATCAACGAGAAAGCGGATGAAATATTAAGGATGATCAAGTTGAAACATTGAAATGAATAGATTTGTCGGCATACAATTGGCAATTAGTAGACTTCGTAATCAAAAAGTCAATTTTTTCGTCATTTCATAGTGAATTTCCTGACAGGGAAACTGATAACACCACGATTCTTCGTATCGTTCCTGCGCACTGGAACTGCGGTTGAACCATTTCGATAATAGCCGTCTCTTGTAATTCAGCAAGGGGCGCAGCGAGTAAAATCGCAGGTACCTTTTCGTGATATGAAACTGCAAGTCGTTGTAAAAATTAGGCACTTTCCGTTTTAGCTTTGACGCTTCATCCGCAAAATAATCAAACGTGTATAATCCGAAAAAACGACGGTGCGTGTAATCGGAATAGAAATGGGGATTGCTGAAATGGGGAACAATCACCCTGTGAATTCCTCCGGGTTTTAAAACCCTGTAAATCTCTTTGATCAGAAGTTCCAGATTTTCGATGTGTTCAAGTACATGCCTCGAAAACAACTCATCAACCGAATTATCGGGTAAAAATGGAAGCCCGTTCTCGATATCCGCAACCACATCAACATTTTCATCCTGAAATTTATCCACTCCAATTGCCCCGGCTACTTTATTCGGACCACAGCCCAATTCGATCACAATTCGTTCGTTGCTCCGGATTTTTTCCGTAATTATTGTTGCAATCATAATTTCTGAATGATTTTTAAAAGTTTCCCGAAGCAGACTTCCCTGCTATACAATTCAATAGCATCTATTCTTCCATTTGAACCTAATCTGATCCGGAGTTCCGGATCGCAAATCAACTTCTCTAAGGTAAGATACCATTCCTCATCTGATGAGGCAAGAAATCCGTTTTGACCAACCTTTACAATTGATTGATTGATGCCTACCGGGCTTGCGACGCAAGGTATTCCAGCAGACATGTATTGCAAAAGTTTGTATCCGCCTTTCATACGGGTCCAATCCGTATCGGGCAACGGCATTAAACCAATGTCCATTAGACCAATATTTTCATTTTCATCCTCAAAAACCCATGGTTTTGCGATGTGATCAATTCCCAATATTTTGTAATCGGACCTGGCACCCACCGTTAAAAACCGGAACGTATATTTTTCGGCCAGTCTTTGTAATGGTTTTTCAATCAACTCCAAAAAACCCGATGTCCACGGCGATCCAATCCATCCAATTGTGACAATCTGATCTTGTTGTTTCACTGATGGTCTGATCCGGTCAGTTTCAACTGGTGAAGGGATGATCACTGGCATTTGACCGCTACTGAGACAAAACTCAGTCAGGTATTCGGTGCTTATGATCACCTCGTCGGCATACCGAACCATAATGTTTGTTTTCTCCCTATTCTCTGGTCGTTTTGGATTAATGTAGATCGCATCATCAAAATCGTAAACAATTGGTATCGAGCGATTCTTTAAACGTTTTAAAAGATACTCGCTTATGAAAATCCGTTGTATAAATACCAGGTCACAGTTTCCAAAAAGAATAACAAGAGCTATTTTTAAAGAATACCACCGTTTTTGAACAGGAAAAACTGTGTATTTGCTGATCTGATTTGAAGGTCTTTTCGGAACCCTTGGAATATGCGTGACATTGTAACCCTGCGCTTCGAAAAAAGGGATGTACTGCAAAGCCCTGATTCTGGCACTCGCGTTATCGCTATTGCCATCGGTCAGCATTAACATCCTTTTCTTCTTTTGCATTATCATCTAATATTTTACTGGTATTCAACGCTTATTTTGTTGTAATTTTCACTGTATTAGACGTTAATCCGTCAGCGCTGGCGATCAATTTAACGATTCCGGGTTTATCGCCTGATTGAACAACAACGAGACATTTTCCATGGAAAGCTTTTCGATGTGGGGCTTTAAATGATTCGTGGCTTACAGGATCCCCGTTGTCAACGCCAACAATCGCTCCGGAACCTTCCAACTGAAACTTCACAAGATTATCTGCATTTGGAACAATTACACCATTTGCATCAACCACATCAACCGTCAGGAAGGAAAGATCATTCCCATCTGCTTTGATCGCAGACCGGTCGGCAGTAACAACCAAACGGGCAGGGACGCCGGCAGTCATAACCTCTTTTACAAGTACTTGTTTACCAGCAGTCCGCGAAATTGCTTTTAGTGTTCCGGGGGTAAATGGAACTCTCCACATCAGATGTAATTCATCGCCTTGTTTTTTCTTAATACCCAATGATTTATCATTCAGAAATAATTCCACTTCTTCTGCATTACTATAAGCCCAAATATCAACCGTTTGACCTTCTTCCCAGTTCCAGTGCGGAAAAATATGGAGAACATCCGTTTTCGTCCATTCGCTTTGGTACATGTAGTAAACATCTTTGGGGAAACCTGCCAGGTCGATGATACCAAAGTATGAACTCCTTGAAGGCCAACCGTATGGAGTTGGCTCACCCAGGTAATCAAAACCCGTCCAGATAAACTGACCCGACAGAAAGTCGTGCTTCTTAATCACTTTCCAGGTTTCTTCATGTGTTGAACCCCATGGAGCAGAAACATTGTCATATGAAGAACAGGTATTGTCGGCATTGGGCATTTTGCCTTTCCAATCTTTATTTGCGGGCCAGCGACGAATTTCGTCTGAAGGCATATCGTAAACACCACGCGTCATCAATGCTGAAACGGTTTCTGTTCCAATGAATTTCTTACCTGGAAAAGTTTGTGGAAAAGCTTTAAAATCATTTTGATGGTAATTGTAACCGATCAGATCCAGTGCTTCGGACCGGATTATAAAATTGTATGGTTTGGGATCGTTGCAGGCAGAGGTAATTGGTCGGGTTGTATCCAATTCGCGAACATAACCTGCTAATTCTTTGGCTATCAAAGTTCCTGTGCTGTCCCACTGTTCCAAAATTTCATTCCCAATGCTCCATATCATCACGCTCGGGTGATTCCGGTCGCGCAGAATTAAATCCTGAAGATCCTTCTTGTGCTTCTCATCCCATACAGTACTATAATCATACTTGTTTTTTGGTTTTTTCCACATGTCGAAAGCCTCGTCCATAATGAGGAAACCCATCTGATCAGCAAGGTCGAGTAACTCAGGAGCAGGAGGATTATGAGAAGTGCGGATGGCATTGCAACCCATTCCCTTCAAGATTTCCAACTGGCGTTCGAGTGCCCGTAAATTAATTGCCGAGCCCAGACAACCCAAATCCTGGTGGTTGCAGACGCCATTTATTTTAACGCTTTTCCCATTCAGGAAGAATCCTTTCTCCGCATTAAACTCAAAACTACGTATGCCAAAAGGGGTGGTGTAATTATCAACCAGTTCACCATCAACAAAAACCTTCGAAACGGCAGAATACATTTTCGGTTCATCCAAACTCCACAACACCGGATTTTTAACTTCAAAATCGAATGTCACACTTAAAACAGAATCTTTTACACCATTCGTCTTCATTTTTCCTGCTGAAACTTCTTTACCAGCGGGGTCCAGAATAACCGTTTTCAATACCAGCTTTTGATCAGCAACCAGCTTATTTTTAATCTGATGAACTACTTTAACTTTGGCATTAGTTGCTGTAATTTCAGGCGTTGTAATAAAAGTTCCCCAATGTGCGATGTAGGTTTTACCTGTTGTAACGAGCCAAACGTTCCGATAAATTCCTGAACCTGAATACCACCTTGAATTGGGTTGCATCGAGTTATCAACCTTAACAGCTAAAACGTTTTCCTTTTCTCCTGCAACCAAATAGGGTGTCAGTTCGTACCTGAAAGAGCTGTAACCATAGAATCGTTTTCCGAGCGAATGACCGTTTATCCAAACCTCACTGTTTTGATAAACACCATCGAAATCGATGAAAACACTACCTTTCAAATCTTCCGCTGAAACCTTGAAAGACTTACGGTACCAGCCGATTCCTCCGGGTAAAGCACCTCCACCTGGTGTTGCCGGATTCTTTTCGCTGAATTCGCCCTCGATACTCCAGTCGTGCGGAACATTTAATTTTCGCCATGATGCATCAGCAAAGCCAACAGTTTCCGCTCCTGGAACATCGCCCAACTGAAATTTCCAGTCTTTACCAAAATTGACAGTCGAACGACCTTTTTCTTGCTTCGAAACACATTGATTTAAAACAAGTAAGAGGAACAACCCTAGCGAAACATTTCTGATTAGTATTTTCATTTTTTCAAAATTAGTTGGAATTCTGATTCGGTTAATTTTTCGAATTAAACTTAAACATTTTATTAATACATCAAGACCTTGCCATCAATTCTCTGAATCTTTCGGCCCGTTTGGCTGGATCATAAAGCGTTAGAATCCGCTCTCTGGCCTGATTACGTAACTGAATATTATTGTGATTCAAACGAATATAATCAACCAATATTTCTGGTTTCCAGTCATCAATCGTCAATCCGGTGTTTCCAATTGTAATCTGAATATCCCCTACATTTGTCCCAACAGGGATACAACCACACAACATCGCTTCGCAAAGTGCATTAGGAAGACCTTCGGAACGCGATAATTGCGCATAAAAAGAGGCACGCTCGTAATATTGGGTCAGTTGATCGAATTGTTGGGGTGGCAATAAAGTCAGATTAGTTGGTAAAGGTTCAAAATAGGACTTTACACCATTGGTTGCTCCGATAATAACAAATTCAAATTCCGGCAGATAAGTGGCCAATTCCCGAAATCTGTCAAGTCCCTTTACCATCAAACGCTGGTGATTCTCGGTCCCGGAAACTGTGATGATACTTTTTGACCTTTCATATTCTGAAAAGTTAAATTTGTCCACATCAACACTTGTGGCAATGGTTTCAGCTTTTGCTTTCGGATCAATTACCAGCAATTTCTTTCGCAAAGCGTCGGCTACCGGGAAGCAAATGTCGACAAATTTAAAGGTGTTCCGCGTAAAGAATGCCCGGATTGGATTGCTGAATGACCCGTATTTATATTCCGACAGCGTCGAAACATCGTATCCGCCAATCACTATAAACGACTTCTTCCGGAATAATTTAGCGAACAGAACTGGCAGCATTGAATGGTAATCGCCAAACCAGACAAACACCGAATCAAACTTAAAGCTATTAAATATCAGAAACATCAATTCTTTTAGCACTTCAATTCCTGTTTTGAAAATTCCTTTCCCAGGTTTAAACTGATATTTTGTAACGTTTGCAAACGTTGACAGAATCTCGAAATCTGCTTTTACGAAAGAAGAGTAATTCACGTAAACAAATAGAATCGATCGCTTTTGCATATTGCAGAATATTAATCGATTCGGGAGAATGGATGCGTTGAAAGCGGTTTCGCGGCAAACGGATGGTAATCTCCTTTTAACCCAACAGGTGCCTGATTTCTGATATCGTAAACAATCTCAATCGATTTACGCGCCTCGCCAATTTCAAATCCATTTCCTTTCAGAATTTCTTCATAACTTCTTGTATGAAGGTCGGTAAACCCTTCGCTGAATTCAATCTCTTCCCCTTCAACCGTGATCGACCGAAACGTGGTTTTCCCGCTATCTTTCACCGCTGACGGCAACGTTTCACTATTGATACTTAAAAACCAGCGAACCCGCGCTTTTTCGAGCATCAGCATTCCGGAGGCCCTGTCGTGGGTATGGAGATTTACAATATTCTCTTTGACATCGCCGAAAATCCAGGTCAGCATATCGAAAAAATGGATCCCGATGTTCGTGGCAATTCCACCCGATTTTGAGATATCACCTTTCCAGGAAGTGTAATACCAGTTTCCGCGTGAAGTGATGTAGGTCAGGTCAATATCGTAAATTTTATCTGCCGGTCCGGCTTTGATTTTTTCCTTTAAAGCGATAATAACCGGGTGAAGACGAAGTTGCAGAATGGTGTAGATCTTTTTACCGGTATCGGCAGCAACATGTTCTAAAGCTTCAATATTCCAGGGATTTAAGACCAACGGCTTTTCACAGATTGCATGAGCGCCACGCCGTAATGCCACGCGGATATGCGCATCGTGGAGATAATTGGGTGAGGTAATGCTCATATAATCGATCGTCATCTCTTCATCGTACTTGAGTTTTTCGAGGTAGCGATCAAACCGCTCGAACTCAACAAAAAACTTTGTTTCGGGAGAATAACTGTCGATAATTCCAACTCCATCATAAGGGTCGTAAGCTGCAACCAGCTTATTTCCTGTATCCCTGATGGCTCTCATATGTCGCGGAGCAATATAACCTGCGGCTCCAATCAATGCAAAATTCTTCATATCAATTATTTAATTCCCCAAATAGGGTTCAATTAATTTCATTTTATTTTCAGGAACAAAAAACAGGTCACCTTCAATCGTTTCAAGACGATTCCCTACCGGAAAAAGCAATTCATCCTTAAGATAATAAGCAGAATAAGAAAGCGTTGTAAGAAAATCATTGATTGATTTCCTATTAATAGGCTCAATTTCAATCTGAATAATAGGTTGAAATGGTTTTAAAAAGAATCCGAGTTGTGGAATAATATGAATCTCATAACCCTCCACATCACATTTGATGTAATCGCAACGTTCAAATTTTCCGAAAATGGTTACCGGGGTAAACATCTTCTCGGTAAAAGTAAATTCGAACACCTCTTTTTCATCCTTGTCTAAAACCCGTGTCAAACCATGGCGAAGGTATTTATTACTTTTCGGAATCCCCATCTCGATTGACTTATTATCCTCCGCTCCCAATGCGTAAGGGATAATCGTCGTGTTCTTGAATCCTGAAGTATTTATTTTCAATATTTTACGAAACAGCGTCACCGGCTCCACACTAAATACTTTTCCGTTGGTTCCCACCAATTGCGCAAATAACCTGGAATAGTAACCCAGGTTAGCGCCAATATCGATCACATGATCCCCTTTTCGAATCAGCTTTCTGATAAAATAGTGACAATCAAAGGTTTTATCCTTTTTTAGCAATCCAAGGCTGTAAGAGATGAAGAACAACCGACTGACTACAATAAGATAATTTTTGACCCCAAGTATTTTATAAAGTGCTTGTTTAATAAACATTCGTTACTATTTTATTAGATTTTGTAATCTCAAGATCAAGTTGCTGGCTCCTTGCAACTAGCCACTTGCAGCGAGCTTCAAGAATCCAGTTGCCAGTAGCCAGTTGCCAGCCACCAACTCCTTTTCACTCGCAAACGATTAATCCAATCTTGCTCACTTCGTTGTTCAACAATAGATATTTTTCGCCGCTTTCGGGACAAATAGCAAATCCTTCATTGTCGAAATTAAGCTTGTGCCCATATTCGCTTACCCATCCATTCTGACGCGCAGGATTGCCATAAACAAGCGCATAGGCAGGTACTACCTTCGTAATGACAGCACCAGCTCCTATCATGGCGTATTGCCCGATTTCGTTGCCGCAAACCACCGTGGCATTGGCACCGATAGATGCACCTTTACGAACAATTGTCTTTTTGTACTCTTCTTTGCGAATGATGGCGCTCCGCGGATTAATCACATTCGTAAAGACCATCGAAGGACCAAGGAATACATCATCTTCGCAGATAACTCCCGTATAAATGGAGACGTTGTTTTGAACTTTCACATTATCGCCCAGAACAACTCCCGGCGAGACCACAACATTTTGCCCGATATTGCACCTTTTCCCGATTATGCATTCAGACATGATGTGACTGAAATGCCAGATTTTTGTCCCTTCACCAATTTTACAATTTTCATCAATGATGGCTGAGGGATGCGCAAAATATTGTATCATAAAGAATTAATTGAATGAACTAAGGTGTGGACAATATATTCCTGCTCCGGTGAAGTTATTTCTGTATGAACAGGTAACGCAAGAACTTCGTTACAAAGCTTTTCAGAAACAGGGAAATCACCAACTTTATAACCCAGGTAGGCATATGCTTTTTGAAGATGGATTGGAGATGGGTAATAGATCATCGAAGGTACTCCGGCTGCTTTGAGTAATTCTTTTACCTGATCTCGCTTCTCTAACCGTATGACATACTGATTATAAGTATGTTTCGCCCAACTACTTTCTGAAGGTCTTGCAACCTTGGGTAATCTTTCAAAAAGCTGATTGTACCGATGACCAGCATCAATTCGATTTTGGATATAACTATCGAGATTCCTAAGCTTTACACTTAATATGGCAGCCTGGATGGTATCGAGACGCGAATTGCAGCCAACCATCTCGTAAGCATATTTTTGTCCTTGTCCTTGTCCGTGGCGTGAGATCATTGTGGCTTTCTTAGCAAGATCCTGATCATTTGTAGATAACGCACCACCATCACCAAAGCATCCGAGATTTTTAGTGGGGAAAAAAGAGTAGGTGTTGATGTCACCCATCGTTCCCGTTAACTTTATATCACCGTTTGTAAACTGATAATTAGACCCCAACGATTGCGCATTATCTTCGATTACTTTCAGTCCATACTGACGGGCAATTTCAAGAATTGGTTCCATATTAGCTGATTGCCCGAATAGGTGGACCACGACAATCGCTTTTGTATCAGGAGTTATTTTTGCTTTAATCAAATTTTCGTTGATGTTGAATGTGTCTTCCCAGACATCAATAAAAACAGGTTTAAGACCAAGTAAAGCAGCCGCTTCAGCAGATGCAACATAGTTAAATGCCGGCATCAACACTTCATCTCCGGGTTTGAGATCGAGCACCTGGTAAGCAATCTGAAGTGCATCCGTTCCATTGGCACATGGAACTACATATTTCACACCCAGATAATCAGCCAGTTCACCGGCAAAAGCTTCGACAGGTTTTCCGTTGATAAATGCCGAAGCATCGATCACATCCTGAATCGCCTGATCGACTTCTACTTTTATTTTCAGATATTGACCGTGAAGGTCAACCATTTTAATTGAGTTCTCCATATTCTCGTTTAAATCGCGATTACAAAATTGCTAATAATTTCGCGATTGTTTCGGATGAATGGATGTCTTATGCCAAATTATGTGAAAAAATGGGGTATTTGACCGAATTCAATTCTCAATCATCTTATTTAAAACCCCTGCCAATTCGGCAGTAAGATTCTTCCTGGAATACTTTTCGATTCCTTTGGGGCAATTATTTAAATCGTTGCTTAAATATTTCCCGTACTGCATCAAAACAGTCTTTTTGATCCCTTCCAAATCGTCATACTCCGAAATAGAACCCGCTTCCGTCTCTTCAAGCATTTGTGCCAGATCACCGTCGGAGGGTCCTATTGCAAAAATGGGTCGTCCGGATGCGAGGTATTCAAAGATCTTCCCGGTTAATATTCCCTTTGCATTCGGACTGTCTTTATTAATCGCCAAAAGCAGAATGGCCGATTGTTTCATAAGCAATGCCGCCTTGTCATGGGTAACGTATTCAATACTTGTAAATTGATTTCCGAGATTGAATATGGAAATATCTTCAGTTATTGATTGGTCAACTTTGCCAATGAGCTTTATTTCGAGGTTTTCCCTAAAATTGGGAAGTTCATCTGACAATTCGGAGAACACTTTCCATAATCCCTTCAGATTGATACTTGGAGGAAGTGTTCCGATGTGCGAAATGGAGAATTTTGTATCCCGAACAACATTCTGAACCTCCATATCATCCGTATCGAATCCATTTGTGATAAGATGCACATTGTTTGCACCCATCATTTCGTAGTTCACTTTCATATCGCGGCTCACAACCATCATTGCTGAGCAACCTTTAATTGTTTTTAATTCAAGGCGTTTGTGCTTTCGGTCAGCAAAAACAGAGATCTTCATATCTTTATAGTAGTCGATATCGGTCCAGGGATCACGGAAGTCGGCAAGCCATGGAATATTTAAACGCTCTTTTAGGGCAAGTGCAATCAAATGCATTGAATGTGGCGGGCCCGTCGAAACGATCACTTCTATTTCATTTTCTTTAAGGTACTTATTCAAAAAACAGACCGAAGGTTTTATCCAGAATTTACGCGCATCTGGTATAAAAAAATTTCCCCTGATCCAAACCGATAACTTTTCGACAAGCCCGGGTGACCTTTTATGATTCAGAAATCCGCTATTGATTTTGACGGTACTCTTTTTACCAGTAATTTTCTTGTAAAACTCATATGGCTCCCAAATAGGAGTTCTGATCACTTCAATTCCATCAGGAATATCTTTGGACAAAGTATCATCGATCACCGGGTATTCAGCATTCAATGGAGTATAGATGACAGGTTCCCATCCAAACTCGCGAAGATATTTTACGAACTTGAGCCAACGCTGTACACCTGCACCTCCGCTTGGCGGCCAATAATAAGTAATGATCAGTACTTTATGCATCGATTTACAATTGCGTTTTCAGAAATTTAAATTTGATCACTTATGTGAACCACCATTAAAAATGTTCTTTACGGGAATCGTAGCAATGAAATCCTTCAGGTAAAATGGTTCATAATAAGCCACATCAACAAATTTCTGAAGTTGAAAATCTCTTTCTGACAAAGGAATCATGTTTTCAGCCCAGGTAATTATTCCATTGATAAAGATTGCATTCGGATGATTGATTGCTTCGCGGCATTTGGCCGAACCGTTACCAAAGAAGAGGACCAAATTATTTTCAAGAAAGGGAAGATACGATTGATGGTCAATAATATCAGCCTGTATACCACGTACTTGTTTTCCCTCTTTATCGTAAAATGCCGTATAAACCTCCATCCGTCGCGCATCGATCATTGGGCAAAAAAGCACATTGTCGATTTCAGGAAGCTGATAACGATCAGGAGGATGGATGACATGATGTGCCATGGCCTCAAGCGATGTAATGGATATCAACGGTAACCGGGATGCATAACAGATCCCTTTAGCAACCGATACACCAATTCGTAAACCGGTATACGATCCTGGTCCGCCCGATACTGCCACAGCATCAAGTTGTTCCATTGCCAAATTCGATTCTGCCAGAAGTTCTTCAATAAAAACGGTAACAAGCATAGCATGGTTCTGTCCTGAAAGGTTTTCGCGCGAATGAACGACAACGCCATCGCGGGCAAGTGCCACAGAACACACTTCGGTTGAAGTTTCGATATTTAAAATAAGAGCCATTTACTTTTTTTGCAAAGATGGGAAATATTCAAAAGAGTTAAAACGATACGACCAGTTAAACATTCTAATTCACCATCTGTTGATAAAATTAGCTTGAATTTGCGATAAAATATTTATCAATTAAAATATTAATCCCAATTTCTCTACTTTTGGCCGATTAAAATAAAACAGCAATTAATTAATCATTTTCGGAGATTGTTTGTTAATCTATACACAATAGGTCACATATCATCTTTTCAATGAATAAGTCCGGATATTTATGTCACCTGGAAAAACAAGTTTGAACGATCAGAATATGCTAAAAACAGTAATAATAGACGACGACTATGTTTCGAGAATGGTTTTGCGCGAAATGCTCGAAAAATTTCTCGACAACATTGAGATTCTCGGAGAAGCCGGCACGGTTGCAGAAGGGGTTAAATTAATTGAAGATACTGATCCTGAATTAGTACTGCTCGATATCAGCATGCCTGACGGTACAGGTTTCGACCTGTTGGATAAATTGAAAACAATCAATTTCAAACTGATTTTCATTACTGCATACAGCGAATATGCTGTCAAAGCGTTCAAATATTCAGCCTTTGATTATATCGTTAAGCCACTTAATGTGGATGAACTGACAAAAGCAATTTTGCGAATTCCTCAGATCAAAAGGGTCGATAACAAAGTAAGGGTTAAGACGCTTAAAGAAAATTTGCTGGCACCCGAGGAGAGTGCAGTAAAAACAGTTGCTTTGCCCGAAATCAACGGATTTGCCATAGTAAATGTTGAGGATATCGTTCGTTGCGAAGGCAAAAGGAATTATACACGCATCATTTTAAAATCGGCACCCGAGAAAGTGGTGAGTCGTACACTACTGGAATTCGAACACTTGTTAGCTCCTTTGGGATTTGTAAGAATACATCGAAGCCATCTGGTAAATATCATGAATGTGGTTCGGTATCTTAAATCGGACGGGGGAATGGTTGAACTTAAAACCGGTGAGTTACTCAAGGTTTCTCCAAAACACAAGGAAAACTTATTGAATAAACTGTTATTTAATAAACTGTAACAGTTAAGATATCCGGTAAGTCCGGAGTATTATTCATCAAAATAGATTTTAAAAAGATAACCCTGGTTTTGCAACCAGGGTTATCTTTTACAGTATGTTTAAATCGGCATTAAATCCACCTTAGTATTCTAAAATCCTGACGATTAGGGAGCTCAATGTTCTTAGGGAAAATTCGCACACCGTAATTATACGAACCCGGCTTTGTCAACGTAAGACTCAGAGAATAATGCGTTAAACCATTCGACTCTTTGCCTGGCGTGAATTCGTGTCTTTCAACATAATCAGGATGCTCTGTTCCGGTAGCAACAATTACTTCAACACCAATTTCGTCTGCTGATAAACCTTTCAGATCGAGTACGATTTGCGATGGATATTCCTGTCCCATTTTGTAGGTATTGGTGATTCCATCGGCAAGCTGAATGTTTACAACTTCAATCTGATCCCATACGGAAAGTACCTTTGCCTTCCATGCGGCGATCTCTTTCGCCTTCGAAAAATTGTCAGCTTTTAAGCGGGCAAGTCTTGTCGAAAGTGGAATATAATAACGATTGAAATAGTCCTTCATCATGCGACGTGTCGTAAAATGAGGAACTACATCGGCGAAAGTATTTTTAATAAAATCAACCCAACGGCTCGGGACATTCTTCTCATTCCTGTAATAGTAAGCCGGAATGATTTCATTTTCGAAGATGCTGTAAATAGCTTCAGCATCGAGTTCATCCTGTAACTCTTCGTTATCGAAAGTTTTTTCAAGCGGAAGCGACCAGCCCGCATCTTTCTTATAACCTTCAACCCACCATCCGTCGAGAACGGAAAAGTGAAGTGTTCCGTTCATAACCCCTTTTTCACCCGATGTTCCGGATGCTTCAAGCGGACGTGTAGGTGTATTCATCCAGACATCACATCCCTGAACCAGCATTTTGGCAAGATTCATATCGTAATTCTGAATAAAAAGAATGCGTCCGATAAACTCGGGGCGTTTAGATATGTCGAAAATGAATTTAATCAGATCCTGACCAGCTTTATCAGCCGGATGCGCTTTCCCTGCAAACAAAAACTGCACCGGACGTTCCGGATTATTCACAATTTTTGCAAGGCGATCAAGATTACGGAAAAGCAAATGCGCTCTTTTATAAGTTGCAAATCTTCGGGCAAAACCAATCGTAAGCGCTTTCGGATTTAGTTTTGATATTGCCTCAGCAATGTATTTTGGATTTTCATTCCTTTGAATATGCGTATCAGAAAAACGTTGCTTCACATAGTTGATCAAGCTTTCACGGAGTTTTGATTTGGTTTCCCAGATTACATTATCCTGAATTTTATAAATATTACGCCATGCCCGTGTCTCTTCTTCTTCATCATATTCATGAATGTCTTCAGGAAGCTTTTCTGGCTTTAAAAATTTCTCATGAATCGATTTCCATTCAGGTGCTGCCCATGTAGGGTAATGTACACCATTAGTGACATAACCAATATTTTCAAGTTCCTCGGGCAAAAACCCTTTATATAATTCAGATAGTAGCTCTTTGCTGATCTTTCCGTGCAACATGCTCACACCATTGATCTGTTGCGACATATTAGATGCAAGGAAACTCATGTTATAATGATCGTCCTGAGCCGATGCTTTTCCAAGGAAGAGAAAATCGTCAAGTGCAAGATTCACTTTAGGAGCCATATTGCCCATATATAGTTTGAAAAGATCGACATGAAACGAATCATGACCCGCAGGAACCGGAGTATGCGTGGTAAACAACGTGGATACCCTGATCATCTCCTGCGCTTCGGGGAATGACAATCCTGAAGATTCTATGAGGTTTTTTGTCCTTTCGAGACCGATAAAAGCAGCATGACCCTCGTTACAATGGTAAATATCTGCTTTGATTCCGATCTTTTCCAGTAATTTTATTCCACCCAACCCAAGCACCATCTCTTGTTTCAAACGATTTTCATTATCACCACCATACAAGTGATGTGTAATGAAACGATCGGGATCCTGATTAGCATCGTAATCGGTATCAAGAAGATATAAAGTTACGTTTCCAATTTTAACAGACCATGCATGTGCGTAAACTGTACGGCCGGGCATATCGATACCGATCGTTACCCATCCATTCTCGTCCATCACCGGTTGAATCGGAATCTTCGAGAAATGTTCAGAATCATACTGCGCAATCTGCTCTCCCTGTCCCGAAATAATCTGTTTAAAATATCCGAAACGATATAAAAGACCTATGCCTGTCATATCCACTTTCGAATCACTGGCCTCCTTCAGAAAGTCACCAGCTAAAACACCAAGACCTCCCGAATAAATTTTAAGACTCGAATGCAGACCAAACTCCATACTAAAGTAGGCAATCTTTGGCCCGAGCAATATCTTGCGGTCGTTCAGGTATTTTTCGAGCAGCATCTCAGCTGTATTCATTCGAAGTATAAATGCCTGATCCGATTTCAGTTCGTCAAAACGTTCAAGACTTGTCTCTTCGAGTAAAACAATCGGATTGTGCTCACATGCTTCCCAAATGACGGGATCAATTTCGCAGAACAATGCTCTTACTTCATCACTCCACACCCACCACAGATTTCGTGATAAAATCCTGAGCGGTTTAAGCTCTTCCGGAACATTCGATTCAACGATTATTTTCTTCCAGGTGGGTCCGGTATTTCCCGATTGCCTGATTTTATATCCTTGTGTATCCATATGTCAACTTTCTAATATAAGATAATGTAAAAGACACATTATCACTGCAATAATTTTGATGCAAAGGTAGTTTATTTTAAATCACGGCTAAATGATTTGCAAATTGTTAACGATTTATTGATCTGATAAGCTGCTAAAACCGGAAATTATTTGATAATGATTTGCCTTCTCTCTGCCTTTTATGTCTTCATCCCATCCTTTAAAGAATGAATCTGAAATAAATACCTTCTTTAGCACCCGTTGTAAGTGTTAAGTTTCATTCTGCCGATAAAATAAAGAAAACCCAACAGTAATAACCTATAAGAAAGCAATAACGCAACAACTGCTCAAAAGAAATCTCCCTGCCACAACCAGACACGGAGATTTTATTTAAACTTGTAATATCAATATTAGTAATGCGATACCAATAATTATCGGGATTACTTTGTGGCTTCGATGATCCCTCTGAAATAGCCGATCGATTCAGCAATACCCATAAAAGGATCGGTCATATCTTTCTCGTGTTCAAGACTGCATACGCCTGTATAACCAACTTCACGAAGCATTTTCACAAATGCAGGGAAATTAATGACACCACGGCCAACTTCAAGCGAATAACCCAGCTTCGTTGTTCCTGTAACATCTTTAATATGAATATCGAATACACGTGACTGATATTTTTTGAGATCAGCAACAGGATCTTTTCCGTTGCGTGTGTCATGACCAATATCCAAACACATGCCAATCCGTGGATCAAGATCTTTAACATGATTCCAAACATCTTCAGCATCAGGATAAGTTGCAATATCCGGTCCGTGAAGGTGAATCGCATAGTTGAAGCCGTATTCTTTTACTTTTTTGTCAACATATGGAAGCAAATCGTAATTCGGAACCCCAACAATCAATTTAACCCCGACCCTTTTGGCATAAGCAAAGGCATTGTCGATGTCTTTTTCCGATTTCATGTAAATAGGACCAACTGCATAACCAGTTACATCGCTGGCTTTTAGCTTTGCATGAAATTCAGCGATCTGTGCGTCAGTACTTGCCATCGGAAGGTGAAAATCCTTGATACAAAGATAATGCACATCAGCACGTTTCAAGGTTGCAAGCGCCTTTTCAAGGTCGAACTTGAGAAATGTGTAGCCCGCCATGCCGATTTTAAACTTCTCGCCTGTTTCTGGAGGCATCCGCTGACCTGGACGCTGCTCTTGTGCTGTTGTCATCTGCGAGGTAACAGCCAATAATCCAATAACCAAAAAAATGATTGCTCTCTTCATCTGTTAATTAATTTGTTTTCCGGATGATCCTTCTGCCAACAAATCAGAACGCTTTTTGATAGCACAGTATTTCCGGGTTAAATGAATTTAGAAAGATCAAAAATAATAAAATGTCAACATCTTGAATGATTAACCGGCACTAATTTTCATCAAATCGTGTGCACACACGAAAAATGTAAAGTGAAAGAAGACAGATGGAAGCGTTTTTATACTATTTTCGTCCTGATTTTCAATTCCAATAACTATGCGCCTCAACAAAATTCATCATATTGCCATTATCTGCTCCGATTACGAGCGTTCGAAAGCCTTTTATACCGCAACATTAGGACTTACCATAAAAGCGGAAGTCTACAGGGCTGAGCGAAACTCATGGAAACTCGATCTTGCCTTAAACGGTGAATATGTGATCGAGCTTTTCTCTTATACGAATCCGCCCGAACGCCCCTCGAATCCCGAAGCATGCGGATTGCGCCACCTTGCTTTCGAAGTAGATCGTGTCGAAGACATTCACAACGAGCTAACCGCACAACAAATCGTTTGCGAAGCAATTCGTATTGATGAATTCACCAAAAAACGGTTTTTCTTCACCTTCGATCCTGACAATTTACCCGTTGAGTTCTATGAAAAGTAAACCAAATATTAAACTCGACTTAACGCCGGAAGAGCAAAAAAGATTGCGGGCGAATAAAATTAAGTATTCCGAATTAACTGAATATCTCGTTGACGATTTAAGTGCATTGCTGAATGTTTCAACTACAAGGGCAAAGGAAATTTACGCATTGGCAGAATTTCAATCGATTCCTTCCATCGGAATAAAGTTTGCTTACGATTTAATTTCATTGGGATATTACTCGCTCGACGAACTTAAAGAGAAAGACGGGGCTAAACTGATTGACAATCTGGAGCTTTTAACTGGAACCTGGATCGATCCGTGCGTCGAAGACCAGTGCCGTTTGGTTGTGGATTATGCCAATAACCAAGATATCAGTAAAATGTGGTGGGATTTTACCGACGAACGAAAAAAGTACCGGCTCGAAAATGGTTACCCGGCCAACCGCCCAAAGAAAGCATGGTTTGAACTTGAGAAATAACAGATCAAAAAATCCTGATATTTCTTTGGTATTAAATAGGCTTATCATACTTTTAAATTTTTCATCTAATGACTTAAAAAATGGTCTACTTTAATTACATTTTCACTTTGTAACCTTACAATCGCTATTCCCATAATTACATTTTTACATTGGAGCTTTACAAAGACCTTTTCCATAATTACATTTTTACATTGGAGCCTTACAAAGACCTTTTCCGTAATTACATTTTTACTTTGGAACGTTACAAACACCTTTCCTGTACTTAAATACTCTCTTTGGAACTTTAAATACATTGTTTGGATGCTAAAATGTTCTATTCGTCAACTAAAATAGAGTGTCAGGATGCTGAAATATTCAGTTTCTAACCTAAAATAGGCTTTGGGGGTGAAGAAATTTTTACACGATGATCTTAAACGGATCTTTTGGATACTTAAATATTCAATGGTGCTCCAAAAATGGCGCATTTCTATCAAAATAGGTAAATGACAAAAATCTAAACAGTTAAACAATACCGAATAAATAATACGGTACAACCCATCATCACTCCTGTTTTTTCAATAAATTTGTTGACTTAAAAGCAAAGCGACCAAAACAGATTCATTTTCCCCAAAAAAGCAAAGTATAAACGACCTTAAAACAAAACCGATGAACAATAAACTAACGCTCATTCTTCTTCTTCTTGCAATCTTCACCTCATGCAAAAAAGAGAAACCGCTTATCATCGAAAATCCAGGTATTCCTTTACTTGAAAAGGTTTTATATGGACCGGAACTTTCCTACGTTTATACCTGGAATGAATCCTACCTGATCAGCGAGGAGAAAAGCAAATACATGTATACGAGGCACAATTACAATGCTAAAAATCAACTTGTTTCATCTGATTTTTATGTCGATCGAGGGATTTACAGCAGCGATTCGCATCTTTCTCAGGCAAGTATGAACCGAACTGAATGGGTAAATGCGGACAATACGGCAAAAGAAATGTTCCGAACCTATGAATATAATCAGAATGGTCAGCTGATAAAATATTCAATTAACCGGCTAAATAATAATTACAAATCGTATTCAGTTTTTGAATACAACGCAAAAAATCAAATCAGTAAAGAGACCTGGTATTCTGAAGGGAAGGCCAATGGAAATACAATCTATACTTATAACGATGCCGGAAATTTAGCTCTTAAGACACGCAACAATATTTTGGCCGATGGAAGCTTTAAATTAAGTACAACAACAAACTATGAATTCGACAACAAGAAGAATCCATATCTCTTATTTAAGCTACAGATTCCGGGCATTTACACAAACCAAAACAATATTATAAAAGAGACTTATCAACTCTGGTTTGAAGTTGATGCCTTTATTGATAAAATTCAGATTACGGAAACAACTTATGAATACAATGACAGCGGTTATCCGGTAAAGAAGGATGGAGTTGTTGAATTTACCTATCGTTAAAAAAGTTATTCTAATGAATATTACCCTCAGACCTGCCGTTGAGAATGATTTCCCCGCAATTGTTGAAATGTTCAGGGAATTTGCCCATTTCGAGCACCTCGATGAGAGGTTAACCAATACAGTTGAACGGATGAAAGCCGAAACAGAATATTTCAATTGCTTTGTAGCCGTAAAAGATGATGATGAGATTCTTGGCTACGCTACATATTTTTTCTCCTATTTCACATGGACAGGAAAATCGCTTTATATGGACGATCTCTATGTGCGGGAAAGCTATCGCGGCTCCGGAATCGGGAAATTACTGATCAATAAGGTAATCGAATTTGCCAAAACCTCCGGATGTCACAAATTAAGGTGGCAGGTTTCCGACTGGAATGCGCCTGCTATTGGATTTTACAAGAGTCTTGGAGCAGAGATCGATAATCAGGAACGCAATTGCGATTTAGATTTGTAGTAAAAGCATTCATTAATAGATGAATGCCTTTTAAAAAAGAAAAAATCCCGCCATTCCGCTCAATTATTGAATTAAATAAGAATTTTACATGATTGAACATCCAATCAGGATGCGTTGTTGTTATTTTGAGATTTGTATCTGATGGTAAATTGTAAACTACTTTCAACTGCATTTCAGAAATGATGATCGTTTACTTTTAATTAATAAAAAAGCAGATGAAGAAGGTATTACTCTTTTTGGCAGACGGCTTCGAAACCCTTGAAGCAAGTGCATTTATAGATGTGATCGGATGGAACCAGGTTGAGGGAGACAGCAAAACTCAGTTATTTTCGTGCGGACTGCGACGTGAAGTCAAAAGTTCGTTCAATCAACGGGTTGTGGTTGATTATTTAATCGAAGATATTAATTCAGAGGAATTCGATGCGCTTGCAATCCCCGGCGGTTTCGAAGAGTACGGTTTTTACAACGATGCCTATAACGATGAATTTCTGAAACTGATCCGAATTTTTAATGCACAGAGCAAAATCATCGCATCGGTTTGTGTAGGGGCATTACCGATTGCCCGAAGCGGTATTTTAATAAACCGCAGGGCGACCACTTATAATAAAAATACGTTAAGAATTGAAGAATTGGCAAGTTATGAGGTTAATGTAATCGAAGAACCGATTGTAATGGATTGCAATGTGATCACCTCCTGGGATCCATCAACTGCAACAGATGTTGCCTTTCTGTTGCTCGAACGATTGACTACAAAAATGCAGAGTGATTATATCAGGGAGATCATGGGGTTTAAATTGAAGTAAAAAAGCCTTTGCTACGATTCCCATCATTCGGAACAATTAATGAACAAAACAACGCAAGGAAGCAATGCCGCTAAGCGGCTGAATCTCAACAACTGCATTACATTTAAATATACTGAAAAGGTTTTAAGCAGTTATTAAAGGTTTTTTAATTCCTTTGTATAAAGCAATGAGACTTGTAAGTGTGAATAATGAATTGCTGGTTCAACATTAAAATTTAGCTGAATAATATGATTAAATTTCAGAAAATGCACGGATTGGGAAACGATTTTATCCTTATGGATGAGATCGATCCATTGAAATATGACCTGGCAGCGCTGGCAATTAAATTGTGCGACCGTCACCAGGGGATTGGGGCCGATGGCATTATCCTGATCCTTCCTTCAGAAATTGCAGATGTAAAAATGCGAATAATCAATTCGGATGGCAGCGAAGCAAATATGTGCGGCAACGGCATTCGCTGTTTTGCAAAATATGTATACGACAATCAGATCAATACAGCCAAATCGTTTACGATAGAAACAGGCGCCGGCGTAATGATTCCGGAGTTAATCATTGAAGATGGAAAGGTTTTATTTGTAAAAGTAAATATGGGAGCTCCACATTTAGAGCGTTCACAAATTCCAATGACGGGTACACCCGGTAATGTGATCAATGAATCCATCAACATTGCCGGTAAAGATTATAAAATCACAAGTTTGCTGATGGGTGTTCCCCATACAATTGTTTTTGCAGATCATCTCGCCGAAGAAGAGCTTATAACAATTGGTAAACTCATCGAAAAACATCCATCTTTCACACAAGGCACCAATGTGAACTTTGTGGAGGTGCTTAATGACCATGAAGTCAATGTAAAAACATGGGAACGCGGAGCAGGAAGAACGCTTGCTTGTGGTACAGGAAGTTGTGCTTCGGCAGTTGCTGCATCGCTGAATAGCTTCACAGGGAATGAAGTCACCGTACATCTTGCGTTGGGGGATTTACTGATTGAATGGATCAACGGAATTGTTTACATGACCGGAAGTGCCAATCATGTCTTTGAAGGAATGGTTGAAATTTGAACAATATCGCTTAATTATAACGTTCAATGACGGAACTCAACCTGATAAAGGCCATCGAAACTGTAGTGGTGATTCTGATACTCCTTGCTGCAAACCTCTTTACGCGCAATGTGGTGAAGAACATCCTGAAACATTTCGCTTTTGAGTTTCAGCGAAGGAAAATCACAATGAAACTGATCAATATCCTGCTTTTCATATTGGCCGTAGTAGTTATTGCAGCGATCTGGGGTGTCAATCAGTCACAGTTAATTCTGTTTATCTCCTCATTTCTCACCGTTT
>Ga0209724_1000209_pt1 | contig 63012 bp, 54 predicted proteins | sample grotaG_FD_184143 | JGI IMG/M metagenome (GOLD analysis project Ga0209724, IMG submission 184143) | Glacier valley bacterial and archeal communities from Borup Fiord, Nunavut, Canada, to study Microbial Dark Matter (Phase II) -... | ecosystem: Environmental > Aquatic > Freshwater > Ice > Glacier ...
CCCCGCCACTGGCAATATTGACCCCAGCCAGATCGTCGCCCGCATTACCTCGCGCACAAAGGCGATCATGCCCGTCCACCTCTACGGTGCGCCCGCCGAGATGGAACCGATCCTCGCCATCGCCGATCAGCATGGGCTGGTCGTGGTGGAGGACTGCGCGCAGGCCCACGGCGCAGAGTACAAGGGGCGCAAAGTCGGTACCCTGGGCCGCATCGCCGCCTTCAGCTTCTACCCATCCAAGAACCTTGGTGCCTTCGGCGACGGTGGTCTGGTGGCAACCGACGAACGCGCGCTAGCCGACATGGTGACCGCTCTCCGCAATGGAGGGCAGGAGGGCCGCTACAACCACGTCTACAAGGGGGTGAACAGCCGCCTGGACGAACTGCACGCCGCTATGCTGCGGGTCAAGCTGGCCCACCTGGACGAGTGGAACCGACGGCGCGGCGAACTGGCCTGTTACTACCACGGTAAGCTGGAGGGTATCCCTGGCCTCGCCCTGCTACCTGGGCCGCTGGGTGGCAAATCTGTCTACCACCTCTACGTGGTCAAGGTGGAGGAAGGCAGGCGGGCTGCCCTGCAAGAGCATCTGACCAAGCGTGGCGTAGCAACTACGATCCACTACCCCACGCCTGTCCACCTGCAACCAGCCTACCGCGACCTCGAACAAGGGGTGGGCAGCTTCCCGCACGCCGAAGCCTTCGCCCAGGCTTGCCTCTCCCTCCCCCTCTACCCAGAGATGACCCAGGCTCAGCAGGACACAGTGGTGGCGGCGGTGCGCGAGTTCTTCAGCTAACCACTATGGCTCCCCAGCAGGTTGTGGGCTGGCAAACAGGGCGGGTGGCAACCCGCTCCTTTTTGTTGTAAACTTAGCTGGCAACCAGCAACGACTTCAACCGTTACACAAAGCGAGAGAGAGTTTGCAGATACCAGAGTTCGTCCATGCGCTGGTGCGCCGCACCGCTGCCAACCCTGAGATGTGGAACATCTTCCGCCGCCTGTTGGAGGACAACTTTCGTGGCGAGAAGGCGGTGATCCGCCGCGAGTTGTTCCGCCAGCGGCCACAAGTGCGCCCGCGCATCTTGGACCTCGGCTGCGGCACTGGCGAGTTGACCGCCCTGTTCGTCAACGCGGGATTTGAGTACATTGGTGTAGACATCCTGCCCAGCTTCGTGGCCTATGCGGGGCAGCGACACGCCCAGACTGCTGCCCGCTTCGCCGTAATGGACGCAACGCAAATGAGCTTTGAGGATGCAGAGTTCGACTTCGTGCTGATTACCGGGGTCGTCCACCACATGAGTGACGCGGTGGCGCGGGCTAGCCTGGCCGAGATGCAGCGCGTGTTGCGGCCCCACGGTCGCGTGCTGATCATGGAAGATACCGCAGTCGGCTTCAAGCTCAACCTGCTTGGCGGCCTCGTTCACCTGCTCGACCAGGGCGCGAACATCCGCACCACCGAGCAGTACCGCGCCTTGTTCGACGGCTACTTCAGCGTCTGCAAGGAGTATCGGATCATCAGTGGCGTAATGGACTATCAAGTTTTCGTGTTGGAGAAGTGAGGAGTTAGCGTTGCCATCTTTTGTGCTTCTATTGATTGCTATCGGTTTGACTTTCGTCGGCGAATTGTTGCTCAAGCATGGCATGAACGCCCTGCAAGCCAGCGGTGCGCTCGACCGCTTTTCGCTCAGTTTTGGGCCGCTGGTGCAGACGGGCTGGACAGTCTTTAGCAATCCCTCTGTGTTCTTCGGCTTCGTCTTCATCTTTGGCGGCTCGCTGTTCTGGCTGGCGGTGATATCCAAGCTACAACTCAGCTACGCCTACCCGCTGCTCAGCATGAACTATATCCTGGTGGTTGCCGCCTCCTACTTCCTCTTTCACGAGCAGGTTAGCTGGCTCAAGGTGGCGGGTGTGCTGGTGATTGTTGCTGGAGTGGTGCTGGTTACGCTGGGCGAGGGGAACGTGAGCAGCAACCCATGACCAACCCCCAGCCGCCGTCAGCCGACTCCAGGGGCGAGGAGGTGCTACTCGACCGCCTACCAACTGACTACCGACTGTCGGTGGTGATCCCCGCGCACAACGAGGAGGGCAGCGTCGGCGAGGTGGTCGCCCGCCTACGCCAACTGAAGCCCGCCGCCGAGATCATCGTGGTGGACGACGGCAGCACGGACGCGACGGCAGAGCAGGCTTTGGCAGCGGGGGCGAAAGTGCTGCGCCAGCCCTACAACAAGGGCAACGGTGCGGCGGTCAAGGCAGGCATCCGCGCTGCAACCGGTGAGGTGATCCTGATCATTGATGCAGACGGCCAGCATAGCCCCGACGACATCAACAAGTTGCTAGACCTGATCACCAGCTACGACCTGGTAGTGGGCGCACGCACTCGGGCCAGTGAGACGCGCCTGATCCGCGACCTCGGCAATGGCATCTTCAACCGTTTCGCCAGCTACATGGTGGATCGCCCGGTGCCAGACCTGACCAGCGGCTTCCGTGCTATGCGCCGCGACAAGATTATGGACTTCATCCACCTGCTGCCCAACGGTTACTCGCACACCAGCACCAGCACCATCGCCTTCATCAAGGCAGGCTACAATGTCACCTTCGTCCCCTTCGTTTCGCGCAAAGACAAGGGCAAGAGCGGTATTAGCTGGTTCCGCGATGGTTGGCGGTTCATGCTGATCATCACCCGCCTGACCATGCTATTTACGCCAATGAAGGTCTTCCTGCCGATCAGCCTGCTCTTTTTCCTGGTCGGCCTCGTCTATGCCGTCGCCAACATCATCTTCGACCGACTACGTATCCCCAACGGGGCAGTGCTGCTGATCAGTGTGGCGGTGATCGTCTTCCTGATTGGTCTGGTCAGCGAACAGATCGCTGCCCTGCGACTGGAACGGAGGGCTAACTAGTGGCTGCAATCCGACCAGAAGCCACGCCGCAGAAGAAGGGCGGCTTCAACAAGTGGGGCTTGCGGCTGGGCGGCACCCTGATCTTCGTGCTGATCCTCATCTACGCCGTCTCTACTGGCAAGCTGGACTTCAGCAAGATTGGCGACCACCTGTTGCACGCCAACTGGTGGCTGGCGGGCCTCAGCATCCTGCTAGTCTTCCCCTTCATCCTGATGAAGTCCAGCCGCTGGCGAGCGATCTTGCAGAGCTACGGCATCAGTCTGACCCCCTGGCAGGCGTGGCGCATCTACGCCATCGGCCTGGGCGCGGGCCAGTTTACTCCAGGGCAGGCGGGCGACGTGCTGAAGGCCTGGTACCTCAAGGGTCTCGGCTACCCGCTTAGTGCGGCCTTGCTCAGTACGCTGATCGACCGCCTCTACGACATCGCCTTCCTCGGCATTATCGCCCTGGAAGGGGTACTGGTCTTCTCTCAACAGTTTGGCAGCCAGTTGCCGATAGTGCTGCTGCTGCTGGCTGGCGCAACCGCGGCGGTCGTTGCTCTCAGCCTGCGCCCAGTGCGCGAACGGCTGATCGGCCTCGTCATGCAGCGGCTCAGCAAGGGCGACTCCGATCCCGCTGCGGGGGGGCCAGGTGGCGACCACAAGCCCGACATCAGCAGTGTGCTGGCGGGCGGACAGAGGGCATTGTTTACCGCCAGCTTGTTTACCGCCTTTAGCTTCGTCATCTCGATCAGCCGAGTCTGGCTCTGTGCCGCCGCCCTCGGTATCAATCTCGATGTGTGGCAGGTGATCGGGGTCAATTCGCTGACTACCGTGGCCGCCCTGATCCCGCTTTCGGTCGGCGGGCTTGGCACCCGCGATGCAGTGTTGGTGATCCTGCTCGGTTTGCTCGGCTACGCCACCGCTGAAGCCAGCGTGCTAGCAATCGCTCTCAGTACGCTGATCCTGCTGCTCAATATTACCAACGTAGTTGTTGGCTACGTCGTCTGGTTGCGCTCGCCCGACCGGATCGACAGCGCAGAGGCGGCAGCTAGTGCTTAGGCTGGTAGCAGCAGGGGGTTTAATTTCTGTGGATAGCTTTGTTCGCATATTGGCAGGCATCGTTGCGCTTTTCTTTGGCTTCTTTATCGTAATCTCCACCATCAGCCGCATTCGCAAGGGGCGGTCGCCCGAACTGGCAGCCATTGCCGTCGCCATCCTGGTGATCGCTGCCCTCAGCGTTGGGTTCTATTTCTTTACCGCTGGCAGCGTCAGTGAGCCAGCGACCGACGCACAGACTGCCAGCCGCGAGGCACGCCTCTACGCGGCAGCGAACAACCTGGTGCAGCAGCCAGGGGTGGGCAGCAGCTACGTGCGCCAGTTTGGCTGGCAGTCCGCTGCTGCTGGCAAGTCGTTGACTGCTACCGCCACCCTCAGCGCAAGTGGGGAGCTACGCAGCCAACCGATCTTCACCCGCCCTCGTGAGCAGTTCCACATCAGCTATACTGCGAGCGGGGCTGGCGAGTCGCAGATTGTCTGCCTTTGGGAGGACGAGGGCCACGCCGACGGCAGGCCTGGTGACAAGGCGGTGGGTAATGTGGAGAGCAAGTTGATCGCAGCGGGCCAGCTAGCTTACTTTACCTGCACTGCCCCCGACAACAAGCTGGTCGCCAACTTGCGGGTGATCCTGCGTCAGTTCAATGGCAGCGCGACCTTCACCAGCGTGCGGGTTGCCAGCGACAATCTGCGGGTAGAACCCTGGCCCAACAACGCCCGTGCTGCGCTGGCCTTCAGCTTCGATTGGGAGAGTGCGATGGGTGGGCCAATCCACTCGAAGGGGATGGTGGCGCACGACTCCGCCTCTGGGGCAGCGGAAGGGGGGCGGATGCGGGCTGGCACAGAGCAACTGCTCCAACTTTTCGCCAGCAACAACATCTCGGCCACCTTCTACGCCACTGGCTACGACCTGCTCGACGGCAATGCCGCGCGCACTGTCTACCTCGGCAATCCACAGTACAAGTGGGCAGGGGCAAGGAATGGCTGGGGCAGCGACTACTGGCTGACGCACGGTTGGTACAGCGATGACCCCTTCAGCACGGCAGCCGACCCCAACGGCGCAAACTGGTACTTTGGCGACCAACTCAAACGCTTGCAGGCGGCGGGACAGGAGATCGCCAGCCACAGCTTCGGCCACCTCTACGTGCGGGGGGCATCGCCAGAGGAGTTGCGCGCCGACCTCAACCAGTGGCGGGCTGCGGCTTCGGCTCAAGGCATCACCGCCACCACCTTCGCCTTCCCCTGGCGCAGCAGCAACAGTACGAAAGAGGATTACTATGATGTCCTGCGCGAGGCAGGTTTCAAGGCCGTAACCCGCCTGTACGAGCCAGATATGCGCTACCTGTTCCACTTTGGTACTGCACCAAACAGCGGTGGGATGTTGGTTGTCCCAGACTTCCTGCTGGGGCGCGGCAGCAGTGAGGAGCAGGCTAGCGAGGGGGGTAGCGGTGCCGCAGTGGGCAGTGTGCAGCAGGCCACCCAGGTGATTAGCGCAGCGGTCGCCCTCAATGGACTGACGAGCTTCTGGAACCACCCCTCCGCCCTGACAGACCCTGGCGTGTTCCAGGTCTGGCAGCAAACGGTTATTTACGCTCGGCAGCAGGCCGACGCTGGCAACCTCTGGCTTGCCCCGGTCGGCCAGATTGTGGCGTACCACAACGATGCGCGGCAGGTGGTCACTGTCGTGCGCGGCAAGAAGCAGACAGCGGACGGCTTCGAGTTGTTGGTGGAGGTTGGCAACTACAGTACGCATGACCTGCGTGGCCTCACCCTCAGCGTAGACGGCACGGTGATGGCGGTGGAGGTGCGAGCCGAGCGCGATGGCAAGCAGGTGATGCTGCCCGCTACTACCGCCAGCAACAAGCTGACCTTCGACCTGGCCGCCCGCAAGAGCGCGCAGGTGCAAGTGACAGTGCGGCAGTAGGGAGGATTGTAGAGTGCTGGCATTGCGCTCTGCTGGAAGGTTGGTTAGATGAGCGATAGGGAAGGTGGCTTGAGCGTGCCAGCGGTGCTACGGGAGCGGGGGCTATGGTTGAGCCTGTTGCTTGCTCTCGTGGTGCTGCTTTTCTGCTATCAGATCGGCTCTGTCTACAACTTCAGCCTGGGCAGCTTCTACGATCCTCTCTATGTCGCTGACGGCTGGAACGCGGATGAGCAAGGTGAGGGCTACCGCTACCGCTGGACGACTGCTGAGGCTAGCTTCCGCCTGACCAACTTCGGCTACCGCTTTGAGGCAGGTGACTACGAACTGGATTTGGTGCTACAAGGCTACCGCAGCGGGGCTGATGGGCCACTCCCACCGCCGACCGTAACCGTTAGCCTCAACAACCAGCCGCTGGCAGTAATCAGCACGACGGCGGCGATGAACCTGCAAACGGTGGCTGTCCCCGCTCGCCTGCTGCTGACGGCTGGCCCAGACCCCCAGTTTACGCTTAGCACTGCCACCTTCAATCCTCCGGGCGATAGCCGCAACCTGGGGGTGAAGGTGCGTAGTATAATATTGACCAAACAGGGGGTGGCTGCTTTCCCGCTCCACCTGCCACCAGCATTGGTGCTGATCCTGAGTGTGCTGCTGAGTGTGCTGCTCTACACCATCTACCGCGCTACCCAGCGGCGGCTACTGCGCGGCTTGGGACTGATCGTGATCAGCTACGTTGGAATGGCTTACATAGCCGCTGCTCCACTGCTGCTACCCATCCTGTACACCTCGGTTGCCGTTACGCTGGCGATCAATGGGCTGCTCTACCGTCACCAGCTAGCGAGCAGTTGGGGCGGCTGGCTGGAGCGGCTAAAGAACGCACAGTATGCCCGCCGCTGGTTCTTGCCGCTGCTCGCGATCTACGCTGTTCTGGCCCTCTACCTCGTCTGGCAGGTAGACTTCATCGGCCACGCTGACTATGCGGACAATGCGGTGGTGGCCCGCAACATCCTGCACGGCAAGGGCGCAAGCGTAGACTACCTGGCCCAGTTCTACACCAGGTACCCGACGGTCAGCCACCCGGCGGAAACCTGGCCGCTGTTGCAACCACTGCTCACTGTCCCCTTCTTCGCCGTCTTCGGCGACAGCACGACGGTGGCGAAGCTGCCCAACTACCTGCTCGTCCTCGTCCTTGCTTACAGCGTGTTCTGGATAGGCTGTCGGCTGTGGGATGGGCGGGTCGGCTTCTTCGGCGCGATCTTGGCAGTCGCCAACCCCTACGTGCTGTCCATGCTGGTCTACCCGATCAGCGACCTGGTGACGGTGGTGCTGTTCGTCTGGCTAGCCTACCTGGTGGGGACGCAACCCCAGATGCGCCCGTCGCAAGCGGAGTGGGGGCTGGAAGTGCGCCGCTGGATGGGAGTGGGGCTGCTGGCGGGGCTGCTGGTGTGGGCAAAGCCTAGCATGGTGGTTGTGCTGGCAGCTATCGGCGGCTGGGTGCTGTGGCGGCTCTGGCAGGGGCGAACAAGGGCTGCCTCTGCGGCGACAGCGGCTAGCCTCGGCCAGCGGTTGAAGTCCCGCCTCCAGCATCCGCTTGTGCTTGGCGTGTTGGTTGCGGGGTTGGTGGTCAGTCCGCTGCTTACCCGCAACCTGCTCACCTTTCACACGCCGCTCTACTCGACCGAGCAATACGATGCCTGGGTAATCAAGTATGGGCAGTGGGAGAACATCTACTGTGCCTACAGCTTCTACCAACCAGGCAAGCAAACCTGTCCCCTCTCTGAACGCGGCGAGTTGCCGAACCGTTCGTGGTTGCTGCGCTATGGCTTCGACCAGCTTTACAAGGTTGACGGCTACGAGTTGGGCGCATTGTGGGATGGTGGGCGAGTTGGCGGTGGCGCGGGCCTGGTTGGTGGCGATGTTGGTAGCACACTGGCGGTGATGCTGGCCCTACTTGGCTTGCTGGTTGCTGGACGCGGCTGGCGCACCCCCCCCCAACTCAGCCCGCCTCCGCTGGGTGAGAGGGCTGGTGGCGAACTCAGCCTTGCGCCGCTGCTGCTGTCGTTTGCTGCCCTGGCGGGGTTTCTGGTGCTGTACTGGCACTATGAGGCGCGCTACTTCCAGATTTTCGCGCCATTCGTGGCGTTGTTTGCAGTGGCATTCGTCTTCTGGCTGGGCGACAGAGTCAGGCCCAACTCAGCCCCCCGCCACGAAGGGAGCCGAAGGCTAGCTATGCTGCTGGTGCCGCTGCTGCTCTTGCTGCTCCTATACCCGCCGATGCGCGAGCAGTGGGAGACCGCTCCGAAGTTTGCGGGGGCCACTCCGCTGGTGGCGGCGGCGCAGTGGTACGCCCAGCATAGTACGCCCACTGACGTGATCATGAGCCGCAATCCCTGGGAGTTCAGCTTCCACAGCACGCGACCCGCCTTGATGATCGCCAATAACAGCGCGGCGACAATCCTTGAGGTGGGCGACTACTACAAGGCTACCTACCTGCACCTAGACCAGGTGCGAGTCGACCCCAATCGGCGGTTTCGGCCCGCCCTCAACAAGCTGTACAACCCCAGCTACAAGGTGGGCGACGAGCCAGTGAAGGGCTACCTACTGGTATACAGGGATCAGTACACGCTGATCTACAAGCTGACTCCTGGCAGGCAGGCGGTACCACCTGGCGGGTAGAAGACTGCCTCTCACCAGGGTGAAGGTGTGGTAGTGGGTACTTGGCTAAGGCTTAAGGGTCTGGGAACGACTGCCTATCTTGTAGAGTAAGCAGCCCTCAATCGGCGGGCAACACTGGCTAGCCTACAGCAGTCAGGTTGTCACGTCTCACGATTGACCCTCCTGGTGGGAGGGGCAAGGTACAGGTACAGTGGTTAGTCGGACTACCAACCGCACTGTGTTGTGGAATGGAGCGGGGGACGAGATTCGAACTCGCAACAACCTGCTTGGAAGGCAGGAACTCTGCCGTTGAGTTACCCCCGCTTACCTGTCAATTATAGCATATCGAGGCTGCTGCGGCAAGCAATTAGGTGCTGCTCATCTCCTTGCAGCTACACGTTTTTTGTACGTTGGCCGTTGGGCGCAGCTAACTAGTTGCCAATGATGGCTCTACAAAGTGGCTGGCTTAGCCCTGGCTACGAACTACTCCCCCGGCGGCTGGCGCAAACAGCAACCCGCATTGTGGTACAATAGAGCGCAAGTAAGCTGGCGCGCTTTACAATCTTTTGGAACGGGTGGTATGTTATGGACAGGCTGGCGAAGTTCCGTTGGGCGGAGAGGCTGTACCAGGTGGATGTGGCGGTCGGGCCGTTCATCATGCTGGCGGCTTTGGTCATCATGGCCGCCGGGTTGCTGGGCAGTGCTGGGGTGAGCGGCTGGCTATTGCTCCTTGCTGCCGTCGCTCTGCTACTGCTGATCGTCTATCACTTCAGTCCCAGCCGCCGCATCAACGCGCTGATCTACAGGGCTACCCTGCTGCGTAGGGGTGGCACGCCTAAGGGAATGGCTGCGCTCTCTACTGGTGAACAAATACGGGCGGTCAAGACCGAGCTGTACAGCCTGCGCCCCAGCTTCGTCCTCAGCCTCGCTGCTGCCAGTTGCTTCGCGGTCTACGGCCTGATGCTGGCGACGATTGACCGCCACCTGCTCATCTTCGGATGGCTGGGCGGCAGCCTGTTGGCGCAGACCGACTCGCTCTGGTGGGGCATCCTCTGGCTGGCAGTAGCCGCCACCTTCGCCCTCGTCCCCTACAATATCTTCAACCGCCTGCGAAATACGGTCACCAGCACCCGCCGCCGCCAAGTCAGCCGCCTGCTTGGTTACGACGGGCGGGTGGCGCAGCGCAAGCCGTGAGGGCAAGGAGAACTGAAGGTTGATTGACCGCTATACCTACCCGCAGATGGCTGCGCTCTGGTCGGGCCAAAGCAAGATAGACTACTGGCTGAAGGTCGAGATTGCCGTGTGCGAAGCCTGGGCCGAGCGTGGTACCATCCCTCCAGCAGCAATGGCTGCGATCCGCCAGGCGACGGTTGACCGCGCCCGCATGGAGGAGATCGAGCGCGAGACTGACCACGACGTGATCGCCTTCCTGCGTGCTGCTGGCGAGACGGTCGGTCAGGCCAGCCGCTACATCCACCTGGGCCTGACTAGCAGTGACGTGGTGGATACCGCTCTCTCCTTGCAGACGGTGGCCGCCGCCGACCTGCTGCTGATCGACATTGAAGGGCTGGCCGCAGTGCTGGCACGGCGGGCTGTAGAGTTCAAGGACACGATCATGATTGGCCGCACCCACGGTGTCCACGCCGAACCGACTACCTTCGGCCTCAAGCTGGCTCTCTGGCTGGCCGAGGTGCGCCGCAGTCGGGAGCGGTTGTTGCTGGCGCGGGCTGAGATGGCGGTTGGCAAACTGAGTGGGGCGGTTGGTACGCACGCCAACATCCCACCGCAGGTGGAGGAGCGCGCCTGCCAGATGCTGGGGCTGGCCCCGGCTGCCATTGCCACCCAGGTTTTGCAGCGTGACCGCCATGCGACCTTCCTCAACACGCTGGCAGTGATCGGGGGTGGCATCGAGCAGTTTGCTACCGAGATTCGCCACTTGCAACGCACGGAGGTACGCGAGGTTGAGGAGCCATTTGGCAAGGGTCAGCAGGGATCGAGTGCCATGCCGCACAAGCGCAACCCCCACAAGAGCGAGCGGCTGGCTGGGTTGGCCCGCTTGCTACGCGGTTATGCGGTTGCGGGTATGGAGGATATAGCCCTCTGGCACGAGCGCGACATCAGCCACAGCAGCGTCGAGCGGGTCGTCTTCCCCGACGCTTGCCTGCTACTAGACTACATGGTGCGCCAGTTTACAGCGATCATGGAGGGGCTGCAAGTCTACGCTGGTCGGATGCGCCGCAACCTGGAGGCTAGCGGCGGTCTCACCTTCAGTCAGCAGGTGCTGCTTGCCCTGGTCGAGCAAGGCCAGGATCGGCAGGCGGCCTACAAGCTGGTGCAGCGTAACGCGATGCGCGTGATCGAAGCCGAGGATGCAGGCGCGCCGCTGCCTGGCGGCTTCCTTGCGGCCTTGCAAGCCGACGAGGAGATTACAGCCCACCTCAGCCAGGAGACGCTAGCCCGCATCGTCAGCGACTACGACTACCATCTCAAGTACGTAGATGTTGCCTTCCAACGGCTGGGCCTGTTGTAAGCAGAAAGAGCGGCTACCCTGCGATGGATAGCCGCCCTTTGCTTATCTGCTACTGGTTTAGCGGTCTTGCAGGGGACCAGTACCACCAGGGCGGGTGCCACTATCCATATCTTCTGGGCGCACAGGAGTGCTGCTGCTGTCACCGAGGTGCTGGGTGGGGGGGATAGCTTGGGGTTGGTTGCCAGCTTGCGGCGGGGCAGCATAGGGCTGCTGACCGTACTGGGCTGGCGGCTGCTGGTACTGAGCAGGTGGCTGCTGGTACTGCTGTGGCTGGTCGTACTGAGCAGGTGGCTGGCCGTACTGAGCAGGTGGCTGCTGGTACTGCTGTGGCTGCTGTGGTGGCTGACCGTACTGAGTGGGTGGCTGTTGGTACTGGGTCTGCTGGTACTGGGGCTGCGGTTCGGCGGCGCGTACCGGCTTGGGCAGCGGCGGGTACTTGGGCGCGAGGCTGAGGTAGAGGGCCGAGCCAGCAGCGGCGGGCAGCACCACGTAGATCAGCGCGCTGATCAGCGAACTAAACACGCCCACCGCCCAGTTTAGCGCAATCCCAGTGCTGTCCAGGTTGCTAACATCGTCTTGATTAAGGCCCCCGCCAAGGCTACTGCGCCCAGCATTGGCGATGTCGTTGATCGTAAGGCTACCACCACCAAACAACGACCCTACGGAGCCAGCATTGCCCGCGAACACTTGTCGTGTCAGGCTGGTGCCGAGGCCAACCAGCGCGTTGATTGCCGTGCTGAACAGGCCACTGAGCAGCAGGTAGATGACGGCGAAGATTACCACCGGGCCAATAGCGCGGCGGATCAGACTGAGGGCGCGGCCTACTGCCTCTAGCGGGCTATGCTTCTCCTTCGTCACTACTGGGAACAGGATGAAGCTACCGCCTACCACGCTGACCACTACGATGATGTTGAACAGGATCAGCGGGATGAACAGCAGGTAGCCGAGGGTTGGCCCTACGGCGTTGCGACCCAGCAGACCGACCAGCGACTCGACTAGCACAACCGCAGTGTAGAACAGCGACAGCAGCAGCGGAGCAAGCATATAGCTGCCCATATTGCTCATTATGTGGCCGAGGGCCGCCTGCCAGGTCGTCTGCCGCCCGCTCTCCAACTCATCCATGCACATCTTGACGACGGTGCCAAAGACGACTGCATAGCCGACCGCAAACAGGATGATCGCCAGGATGCTGAAGATAGCCGGGCCGAAGCCGTTGCTGAAGTTGGGGGCCAGGCTAAAGCTACCAGTGAAGTTGTAGCCCTGGTTGACGACGGCTCCGCCCAGCGGCGCGAACAGGCTGAGTACCAGTTGCACCAGGAAGGCAGCAATAATCGCGAACAACACTTTGGGCAGCGAAAGCGCGACCCGCAAGGCGCGTAGCACCGTGTTGAGGTTATCGCGCACAGTGGTATTGCTCATGATATCGTCTACACTGTTGCCGCTGAAGGTGTTGCCGAGGTCGCGGGCTATGCCCTGGGCCTCGCCTGCAACGGTGCTAGCAGCACTGCGTACCCCCTGCGCTACATCGCCTGCCGCATCGCGTACCCCTTCGGCAGCGTTCCCCGCTGTTTCGCGCAGGCGATCCCCAGCGTCTGGCTGGCCCGGTTGATTCGGTGGATAGCTCATCCTCGTCTCCTTTCTATCTACAACTACATGGGCGTGGTTGTGCTGTTAGTTCACCTGCCTCATTCCCGCCGCATTATATCACAGAGTTGATTGCTGTCAACTACGCTTTGGGGCGCAGCATTATGGCTGGCAGCTGTGGGGCTGGCAACAAGCGGCCCCACCTGCCCCCTACCCCGTACCGAAGGTTGTAGCACAGCCCCAGGGAGTGGCTACCATCCGCCCAATCCGCAAGGCCAATCCGCAGCCCCTAACCACCCAGGTTGGCACCGCTGATTGACAAGTGCGCCCCCGTCCCTATATAATGGCAAAGTCCACAACAGAGGTTGGGAGCGAAAAAATGAAACTAATCCTGGTGAACGTCGCCAACAACGACGCTGACAGTGTGATTGACAGCTTGCTCGATAGCGGCTACCGCACCACTCGGCTGGCTAGCACGGGTGGCTTCCTGCGCGAGGGCAACACCACCCTGATGATTGGCGTAGAAGATGAGGCGGTGGCTATGGTGATAGACATCCTCAAGCGCAGCACCCGCCCTGCCAGCAACCGAGCCAGCCGTGCCACCCTTTTTGTGCTGAAGCTCGACCAGCACGAACGCCTCTGAACACCGCCGCCGCGAGGTTGCGCCCTGAAAGCTGACTGGCAATGCAGAAAGGCTTTATCATTGGTGAGGTGCGTGGGGTAAAGATTACCGCTGACGTTAGCTGGTTCGTCTTCCTGCTGCTCTCCCTCTACTTCCTGGCCGCTGTCCTTTTTCCCAGCCTCAGCGTGGCGCGGGAGTGGGGAGGTGGCTTGCAGTTCGCAGCCGCCCTGGTGGTCACCCTCCTGTTCTTCCTCTCGGTTCTGGCCCACGAACTAGGCCACGCCCTGGTCATTCGGGCAGCAGGGCTGCCTGTGCGTGGCATCATGCTCTACTCTTTCGGCGGCGCAACCCTCACCGACGCAGAGCCTAAGCACCCAGGCGAGGAGTTCCGCATTGCAGCGGTCGGCCCCCTGGTCAGTCTACTGCTCTCCGCCCTTTTCTTCGGGGCAGCCCTGCTGCTAGGCCTCGATCACACTGACCCCGCCCCTGTCTGCGCCTGGTTGCTAGCCATCCTCAACTTCTCGATGGGCGCGTTCAACCTCCTGCCTGGCGCACCCCTGGACGGTGGCAAGGTGCTGCACGCTGCCGCCTGGCAACTGACGGGCAACCCTGCCCGCGCCGACCGCATCGCAGCGCAAGGTGGGCAGGCACTTGGCCTGCTCGTAATCGCCCTCGGCATAGCAATGCTGGTACTCACTGGCGACTTCTTCATCGGCCTGTTTACTATCTACATCGGCTGGTCAATGAGCCGCCAATCGTGGCGCGCCTACCGCGAGGCAGTCAGCCGCCGCCTGCTGCACAGCACCGCCGCCGCCGACGCGATGATGCCCGCCGCCCAGCAGATACCGCCCAACCATACCCTGACCGAAGCTCTTGATCAGTTCGTCGTCGGTCGCCTCAGCGTCGAGTCGCAGGTGCCATTGCCAGTAGGTGAAGGCGGCAATCCAGTGGGCCTAATCGCCCCCGCCGCGATGAGCAAGCTGCCCGCCGAGGAGCGTAGCCACAAGACGGTGCGCGAACTGATGGAGCCGATTGGTAGGCTGGTTAGTGTACCACCCGACCTCAAGCTGTTCGAAGTGCTGCTGCGGATGGAGGCAGCCAGTGCCAGCCATGCCGTTGTAACCAACGATGGGCTTAACCTCGGCCTGATCAGCCGCGAAAGCATCGCCTACTACCTGGTCGGCATGATCCGCTCACCCAGTGCAAAGTAGGCCGCCCCGCTCCCTGACTTGCATCACTGCTGACCAAATAGAAGATAAAGGTGGATGATAATGGCTGATTTGGCCCCCCGTGTGGAACTAACCCTCGATAATCTCTCCTACGGCGGCGATGCTGTGGGGCGCACCGAGGGCAAGGTGGTGTTCGCTGCCTACGGCCTGCCCGGTGAGCGAGTGCGCGTGTCGCTCAGTGAACAGAAGAAGAACTTCGCCCGTGGTGCCGTCTCCGAGGTGCTGGGCGAACCGTCACCAGAGCGGGTACAGCCCCGCTGCGAGTACTTCGGCAAATGCGGCGGCTGCCAGTGGCAACACATGGGCTACGACTACCAGCTAGCCAGCAAGAGCAAGCTGCTAGCCGAGCAGCTACGCCGCGTCGCTGGTCTGGAGATGCAGCCCGAAGCCCCAATTGCTGCCCCCGACCCCTGGGCCTATCGCAACCTCGCCCGCTTCCAGGTCAGCTACCCAGAGATTGGCTCTGGCGAAGTCGGCTACTACCGCCGTGAGAGCCACAGCATCGTCGCCATCGAACGCTGCTACATCGTCCATCCACGCATCGTCAGCATGATCGAGTTGATTGACCGCTTCGTGCGGGTGATGCCGCATGGTGCCTTGAGCGCAATTACCGTGCGGGTTAGCTTCGCCGACGAGAGTAGCTATTTGCTGCTACACCAGGGAACAACCACGGTCAACATGGGCGATGTGCGGCGGATGCTGACCGAGTGGGTCAAGCGCGAGCAAGTGGCTGAACGTTATGGCCTGCGCGGTATCGCCACCCTGCCACCCGCCGCCCGCCAGCGTGGACGCGACAGCCAGCCGCAGCCAGGCGACATCGGCGGTGAAGGGGGAGAGGTGGCTGAGGTCTCTGCCTACGTCCTCTGGGGCAAGGGCGATTTCAGTGAGCAGGTGGCCGGTCGCACCTTCCAGCTTGCGCCTGCCGGTTTCTTCCAGGTGAGCAGCCAGGCGGCAGGCGAACTGGTTCGCACCGTCAATGCGTTGGTCGGCAAGGTAGATACCGTGCTAGACCTCTACAGCGGGGTGGGGCTGTTCGGCCTGTCGCTGCTTGCTGAGAAGCAAGTGCGCAGGGCGGTGGGCATCGAGTTGCAGACCGAGGCGGTCAAGGCGGCGCGGGAGAACGCCGACGCGCTGAAGGTTGGCAGCCAGGCGGTATTCCAAATCGGCAGAGTGGAGGACGTGCTGCCCGACTTGCTGGCCGACGGCTTGCAGGCCGAAGCGATCATTGTTGACCCTCCCCGCAGCGGCCTTGCACCCACTGCCCTCCAGGCTTTGGCCGAGGTGCCTGCCGAGCGGTTGGTCTACGTCTCCTGCGACCCCAGCACTCTCGCCCGCGACGTAGCGGCCCTCGCGCCACTCTACCGCCTGCGAAGCACCCGCGTGGTTGATCTGTTCCCCCAAACCTACCACATCGAGAGCGTCAGCCTCTTGGAACGCATCTAAGCGGCGGGTTGCTAATTCAGCGTCTAACCGCTTGCCCTATAGCCCTATCTTACGTATAATCAGTACAGTACCTCCAGGTGTGGTACTATCTCCACCTGTAACGGCGGGTTACGGGGTGTTTTTCAGCTACAAGAGAGGGGTTTCCAATGGACAAGATGCAGGAATTGGTTCAGGATTTGATGCACAAGGCCAACCTTAACGAAGGTCAGGCGCAGAGCGTAGTTAGCACCGTGATGGGCTTCCTTAGCAAGAATGTGCCACAGCTGAGCGGCATCCTCTCGATGGCTGGGCTGGGTGGCGCGGCGGCGACCGCAGGCAGCATGGCTGCTGCCGGGGAGCATGAGGAGAAGAAAGGCTTCTTCGGCGGTATCATGGACAAGATTGGCGATGTCTTCGATGGCGACGACGACAAGAAGGATGCAGCGGCCAGCACAGTAGCGGCTACCACCCACAACGCAAGCAACAGTGCAGCCGATGCTGGCGCAGCAGTCGCAGGGGCAGCCCACGCTGCTGGCGGCTTCGACATGGGCAGCCTCGTCAGCATGGTTTCGCAGCACGCCAACCTCGACCAGATGAAGGCCCAGCTTGCCACCAGCACCCTGCTCGGCAGCCTCAAGGAGAAGGTACCCCAGGCTGCGGGCATCCTCGACATGATCGGCATCGGCGGCAACAAGTAAGCAGTAACCATAGCAGCAGGCCGGGACACAGCAAACCTGTGTCCCTTTTCGTTTGTAGTACTGGGTGGGATGTTGACTTACCCGTGGAACAAAGCCATACCCATGATCGTCAACTATGTGTGTCAAGAGAAATCAGCGAAAGGGGAAAGTTATGTTCACACGATCAGATGAGGGGTGGCAGGTGGCGCAACCGTCGCGCGCAGCCTCCTCTCGGCTTAGGAAGTGGCGGCAAGCAATGGCTGCCACTATGGTATTTGCCGCCGCAGCGTTGGCGATTAGCGGCTTGCTAGCCAGCCACGGCGTACCAGCAGCGAGCGCAGCCCAGCGTAGTAGCCAGCCCGCTACCACGCAGAACAACTACACCACCTTCATGCCCCTCGGTGGGCCAGTCGAATACCTCGGCTTCGGGCAGGGCCTAGTGCCGACAGGCATGGTGGCGCGGGGCGACCCAGAGCGCATTGAATACCCTAACACCAGCGTGCAGAACTACTGGCTAAGCATCCATTGGGCTGGCACCGACAAGCAGCATGGCGACCCCTTCATGGTCAAGTACAACTGCGGCAATGGCGGCGGCCTCTGCAACGACCAGAGCAGCCAGTTCCAGGAGGACTACGACGGCAACCTGCCTGCTGAAGGCGGCTACAACTACGCAATCACCACTCCCCCTGGCAGGTATGCCCAACTGCGGGTGTTCGATGCCGCCTTCGCCGTCAACCCGATCACCTACAACACCAGTGCTGTCATGGTGTATGACAACGGCGCGACCTGGTGCGCCAGCAACCAGTTCTTCACTGGCGACAACATAGCCGCTACTACCGGGTTGAACCAGATTCCTAGCCAGTCACTGACCACCGTGCCTGCCCCTACCAGCACCCCCGGCGGTTCCGATCCCACTCCCATCCCTGGCAGCACCATCTCAGCTTACGCCTGCCGCTCCCACCCTACCTTCATCAGCGGCGCGCAGCAGCTAACCACCACCTACAAGCTGTTCTCCCCTGACGCTACCCCCAACTACTATGGCGACGATACTCTGGTGGCTGGCTCAACCTGGAACGTAGGGCCGGTGCAGTACCGTAGCACTAGCACCAACACCAACTACCTCTACCCCGCCCGCATCTACGAACCCAACGACAGCCTCTACCACCTCAAGTGGGTAGATTACAACACCACTGGCACGCCCGCCAACCCCATCCACCCGGCTGGCATAGCTGGGGGCCAACTGAGCAACAACGGCTACAGCCAGTGGCGGCTGAACGTCAACGTCAACCGCGACGCAGCCTACAGCAATGGTGGGCAGCAGGTAGACGTGCCTGGGCAGAACAACTTCAGCCTGCTGGCCGCTGGCTCGAACACAGCAGGGGTAACCGTCAACGCCCTCGGCAGAATGGGGGCTTATGTCAATGTCCCCACTGGTATGAGCGACATACCCTTCGCTTACGTCGGTCCAGAGCAGGCAGGCAAACTGGCAGAGTTCTCGGTCTTCGACCCTGGTGACACCTCTAGGGGTAACACCGTCTTGCAACTTCTGCACCCACCCGATGCCAACCACCCCGACTACTACCCGCAGACCGCCCTGACTATTACCCAGGGGGTACAGAGCGACCGCAATCGAGCAGGTGAGCAACCTGTAGTTATCACCAACGCCAACCGTTACAATGCAAAGGTAGGCATTAGTCAGTACGGCCAGAACCGCTGGGTGACGTTCTCCTACCGTCTAGAGCCGGGTTATGCGGGGGGCTGGTGGCGGCTGCGCTACATAGTGGACACCCAGGCTACCGACCGCATTACCCTGATGGCGAAGGTGCTGGAGAACTGCGCGACTGGCTTCGCGGACTTGCCGCAGAGTGCCATCTTCTACGACGACATAGCTACCCTTTCCTGTAGGCAGGTGATCTCTGGCATCCCCAACCCGGCCCAACCAGGGCAACTACTGTTCCAGCCGAACGCCACCACCAGTCGCGGCCAGTTTGCCAAGATCGTCAAGCGTGGCTTCGGCCTGCCCAGCTACACGCCCACTAGACCCAGCTTCAGCGACGTAGCGGCGGGCAGCATCTTCTACGGCTTCATCGAGGCGGCAGCCCACGCGGGCGCAATCAACGGCCTCGCCGCCAGCGATTGCCAGCAACTGGGGGTAGCAGCCCCCTGCTTCGGCCCCAACGTGGCAGTCAGTCGGGTGCAGGCGGCGGTGATAGTGCAGCGGGTTCGCCAATACCAGGCCGCAACCGTTACCACGCCCACCTTCAGCGATGTACCAGCGACGGCCTTCGGCTATACTGCGATCCAGCGGTTGAACGAGCGGGGCATCATTGGCGGTGCAACTTGTGCTGGTGGCGGCGGCCTCTGCTTCCGGCCCAACGCGAACATGATGCGTGGCGAATTGGCGAAGGTCGTGCGGCGGGCGGCTGACACAACCCCCTAAGTGGCGGGGCGCAAGCTGTCCTACTAGCTAGCGTATCACTTTGGCTGGGCTGTCGTTGTAGAGAGCGGTTCGGAGATTTGCACCGCGCCACAACACAGCCCACAAGCAAAGGAGCTTAGACCATGGACCTTCGCAACGAATTGGTCAACCACCTCACCTCACAGGCTGACATTAGCAGCCACGAGGCAACCAGTAGCATCGACACCGTTCTTGGTAGCCTGCGCCAGCACTCACCAGAGGCGGCCTCCTTGCTCGCTCAGGTTGGCGGCCACAACGCGCCCGCTAGCAGCCTCAACTTCACACCCAGCCAGCCAGAGCAGAATATGGGTCTGCTCAGCGGTCTGCTCGGTCAGCAATCCAACCTCGGCAGCCAGAAGTCGGGCCTGGTCACCAGCCTGATCCTTAGCTTCTTGATGAGCCGCCTGCCACAACTGGGTGGGATGCTCGGTGGCTTCCTCGGCGGTCAGCCACAGCAGCCGCAGATGCAGCAGCCACAGGGGCGCAGCAACAACCCACTTGACCGTAACCATGATGGTAGCGTGGGTCTGGACGATCTGTTCGCCAGTGGCAGCCAACCACAGCCGCCGCAGTACCAGCAACCGCAGCACCAGCAGCCACAGGCGCGTAGCAACAATCCACTTGACCGTAACCAGGACGGCAAGGTTGACCTGGGCGACTTGTTCGGCGGTGGCAACCAAGAGCATGACAACGCCAACCGCTAGTTCTTCTCACCGTGAATGGGGGTGCAACTTGCACCCCCTTTCTTTCTGGCCTAAATCGTGCTAGCAGAGAGTCATCCTTATAAATGGAGTAGGCAGATGAGCGACAAGGAACAGCACAACGACGAGCTAGTAGGTGGCAGCAGCTTCCGTTCTCCCAGCAACCTTGGTGACGGCATCCAGGGCATAGCGCAGGAGGCTAACCAGCTACACCGCCACAACCATAACGCGGATGAGGCTGCCCAGGTCAGCCAGGACTTCAACGAGACGGCTCAGGCTTTTGACCTCAACCACGACGGCAAGGTAGACTTCAGCGACTTTATTGGCGGGGCAGGCACGAACCAGCCAACTAACCAGCCAGAAGACAACCCGCTCGGCACCATCGGCGATGCACTCCGCCGTCACCAGCAGTAAGCTGACAGGGGGCCAGGTCAATGCAGATCGCCATCCATTGGCTGCGCCGCGACATTCGGCTAGCCGACAATGCCGCCCTCGCTTATGCGGCAGAAGGCAGGCGGTTGGTCATCCCCGTGTTCATTTGGGACCCGGCGATCCTCACTCGTTCAGACACCGGTGGGCAGCGCATCTCCTTCCTCAAGCAGTCGCTGGATGTACTAGATGCCGACTTGCAGGGACGTGGTAGCCGCCTACTGGTGCGTCAGGGTCAGCCAGAGGAGGAGTTGCTACTGTTGGCTCGCGAGTTGGGGGCAGGCCTAGTAGTCTTCAACCGCGACTACGAGCCGCTCGCTCGCGCCCGCGACCAGCAAGTGATGGAGGCTCTGCAAGCGGCGGGGATTGTGGTGCAGAGCTTCAATAGCCACCTGCTGACCGAACCCGGCCAGGTGTTGAGCGGCAAGGGGGAGCCGTATACCGTCTATACCCCCTTCAAGCGAGCCGCTCTCGAACGGCTGCTATTTGCCCCACCCAGCATCCCTGGCATCCCTGCCAATCTGCGCCTGCCAGAGCCAGTGCTGGCCAAGGTGGAAGGTTTGCAGCAGGGCGCGCCTGCCAATCTGCTCGAAGGTATTGAAGCTCATCATCAGCCGGGCGGCGAAGCGGCAGCCCTGGCTCGTCTCAAGCAGTTCGCCAGCAACCTGGTGGAGCGTAACGAGGATGGGGAAACACCCATCGCGCAGTATGCTAGCCAGCGCAACTTTCCCGCCGACCCTGGCACCTCGCGCCTCTCTGCGCACTTGCGGATGGGTACTATCGGGGTGCGGACTTGCTACCAAGCGGCCTTGCAAGCCAGTGGCCTGCTAGCCGACCGTCCGCCCAGCCCTCAGTCCCACGGCGGCGAGTCCTGGATTGGCGAACTACTCTGGCGCGACTTCTACTACCAGATCATGTGGCACTACCCCCAGGTTGAGACGGAGCCGTTGCAGGCGAAATACAAGACGCTAGCCACGCTGGACAACCAGAGCTATGTGGATGTGTGGGCAGCAGGGCAGACTGGCTACCCGATAGTGGACGCTGGCGTGCGTCAGATGAACACGCTGGCCTGGATGCACAACCGTGTCCGCATGGTGACGGCTAGTTTCTTCTGCAAGCACCTGCGCCTGGATTATCGGCTAGGCGAGCGCATCTTCATGCAGCGGTTGGAAGATGGCGACCTCGCGAGCAACAACGGTGGCTGGCAGTGGGTAGCTGGTAGCGGCACCGATGCCCAACCCTACTACCGTATCTTCAATCCCACCTTGCAGGGCGAACGCTACGACCCAGCGGGTGACTATGTGCGCCAGTTCGTGCCAGAACTCGCCAACGTGCCACAGAAGTACATCCACTCACCGTGGCTAATGCCCACCGAGGTGCAGCAGCAGGCAGGCTGCGTGATTGGCAAGCACTACCCTGCCCCCATTGTTGACCACAAGGAGGCGCGGGTGGCAGCGTTGGCGATGTATGAAGCGGTCAACAAGGCTGGGGACAGATAGAGAGGTCAAGTAGAGCTTGGCAAAGAATCCAGACGTTCCCAGCTTGCGCGCCCGCCTGGGGGTTGGCCTCAGCCGCAATGTATTGGTTCTCGGCTTCGTCTCGCTCTTTACTGATATCAGCAGCGAAATGATCGTGCCAATCCGTTCTATCTTCCTGGTTAGCGTGCTAGGTACCCCCGCCATCCTCCTGGGCTTGATCGAAGGAGTGGCGGAGAGTACCGCTAGCTCGCTGAAAATTGTGTCTGGACGATTGGCTGATCGTCTTAGTGAGCGCAAGCCGCTAATCCTCGCTGGCTACGGCCTCTCCAACCTGATCAAGCCATTCACTGCCTTTGTTGCAAGCTGGCCGCAAGCTCTTAGCCTGATCTTCCTTGACCGGGTAGGTAAGGGCATACGCAGCTCCCCTCGTGACGCTCTACTGGCTGATTCGACTGCTGCCAGCCATCGTGGCAAGGCTTTCGGCTTTCACCGAGCAATGGACACAGTAGGTGCCAGCATTGGTCCTTTGCTCACCGCCCTCATCCTTGCTCTGAACAACAACGATTTGCGCCAAGTCTTCCTCTGGACACTCCCTCCGGGCCTGATCAGCATCGCCGTTATCTTCTTCTACCTGCACGAACGTCCTACCAAAGCCTCGTTGCTCAAGGTGCAGCCGCCAGCACTGCAACCACCACTTTCGTTGGGTAAACGCTACTGGCTGTTCATCATGATCGCTACCCTCTTCGCTGTCGGCAACTCGTCAGACGCTTTCCTCTTCCTCCGAGCCAATGAGCTGCTGGGTAGCACTGCGGCAGTGCCGCTTGTCTACTTCGGCTTCAACCTTGTCTACGCTGTACTAGCCACTCCTCTCGGCTCCCTCAGTGACCACGTGGGACGGGTGCCAGTGCTGTTGGTCAGCTTCAGCACTTTCGCCCTCGTCTACTTTGGTTGGGTAGGTGCTGGAGCAGTCTGGCAGGTGGTTGTTCTTTTCCTCGTCTATGCTATCTACGCCGCTGCCAATGAGGGAGTGAGCAAAGCCCTGGTAACAGACCTGGTGCCTAAGGCGCAACGCGGCACAGGTCTCGGCTGGTTCAATGGACTGACCGGCATCGCCGCTCTGCCTGCTAATTTGATTGCTGGTTGGCTCTGGAGCAGTTACGGCCCGGCTGCCACGTTCGCTTTCGGCTCCGCCACCAGCCTCGTTGCTGTTGCGCTACTGATCGGCTGGTACTTGACCTATCGGGGGAAGTGAGTGTACCTGGCTTGAGAGAGCAAAAAGGAGAAGCTGTGCGCCTCTCCTCTTTGTTTGCTGCGCTATGTGGTTGGTAAGGTGCTCAGAGTCAGACTCGAACTGACGACCCTGCGATTTTCAGTCGCATGCTCTACCAACTGAGCTACCTGAGCCTGGAAGGGAACTGGTGGGTGGCATAGGACTCGAACCTATGACCCCCTCGGTGTAAGCGAGGTGCTCTAACCAACTGAGCTAGCCACCCAATTCGCCGCTAATTTTTGTGGTGCCCAGGAGAGGATTTGAACCTCCACGCGCTTGCGCGCACCAGCCCCTCAAGCTGGCGTGTCTGCCGTTTCACCACCTGGGCATATTTAGCAGCGGCGTTGCTTATTATACTCGAAATTGGCCCCGATGTCAAACCAGGCGGGCTTATTGTTTGGGCTTTAGCTGTTAGTTGGGCTGTTCTTCAGGCTTGAGGATAGGGACGGTCTTGCGCCCACCCGGCTGCGCTTGGGGTCGCGCGAATCTTAGTAGCCGCCAACAACAATCTAAAGCCAACTGTTGCTACGCCTTGCTACCTTGACACCCTGGCGTAGCAGATGATAAACTAGCGGCTGAAGGGCTAAAGCTGGCCCACTTTTCGGCTGAGGAGATGACGATGAGCAAGCCCCTGATTGGTATCACCACTCTGCTGGACGCTGACCACCCGCTAATGCGCCTGGCTCAGAACGAGAGCTACGTTCGGGCGGTTGAGGCGGCGGGCGGCGCAGTCGTTCTTGTCCCCTTGACTGGCGACGAGCAGAACCTGCGCCGCGTCTACAGCGTGCTGGACGGTCTGCTGCTGCCTGGTGGCCCCGACGTGGAGCCAGCCCGCTATGGCCGCCCCCGCCATCCCCGCACCGGCGAAGGGATTATGGGCTTGCAACCACTGCTCGACGAGGTGGAAGATCGCCTGATCCAATGGGCGATCAGTGACCGCTTGCCGATCCTGGGGGTCTGTCGCGGGATGCAGATACTCAATGTCGCGCTCGGTGGCACCCTCTACCAGCATATCGGCCCCGATGCCGATGCTGACTTCCCCGCTCTGCTGCACGACGGCCACGAGGAGGCGCAGGCCCGCAACTACCTGGCCCACCCGATCCGCATTGAGGCTGGCACCAACCTGGCCGCGACCCTTGCAGTAGGCGAGGTGGCGGTCAATACCTTCCACCACCAGGCGGTTGCCGCGCTCGCTCCCAGCCTGCGCGCCACCGCATATGCACCCGATGGTGTGCTGGAGGCCGCAGAATGGTGCGAGGATGATGGCCGCTTTGTGCAGGCGATCCAGTGCCACCCTGAACACCTGTGGGGAGAGCAGCAGTGGTCGGCCCACCTGTTCCAGGCCTTCGTAGCGGCGGCGGCTAAGCGGGCGCAACCGTGAGCGACCCGCAGGAACGTGCGCCTCTACCACAGGATCAGCAAGCCTACTGGGGCCGCCCTGACCCACTAGCCGCCGTCTCGCCACCCGGCCTGAACGAGCCTCCAGTAGGATCACCGCTAGCGGCGGAGCAGGCCACCACGGTGCCGCTGCTGGTGGGGGTGCAACGCAAGCCTGGCCTCCTGCCCTGGCTGATCGCGCTGCTGATCGGGGGCATAGGGGCGGCTGTGGTCTACTTCTTTCTCAATCAGCCTGCACCCCCCGCTGCTGGCAAGCCGACCGCTGTTGCTGCTGCTAGCCTCGCCTCCCCGACGGCAGCTACCAGCCCAACCGCCGCCCGGCTGCAAGCTGCTACCGTGACCAGCAGCCCCCCTGCTACTGCCATCAACGCGATAGCCGCCAGCACACCGCAGCCTCTCTACTACGCGGTGAGCAGGGGGGTACCATCGCAGGAGATGATAGTCACTACTAACAAGGGGGTGATCGTCGCTGAACTGTATGCCACCGCTGCGCCGACTACTATCGCCCAGTTTGCTACCCGCGCCAACCGGGGCGACTTTGATGGCCGTCGCTTCCACCGCTACGAGGACTGGTTGGTGCAGGGCAACGACCCCACCTGCACCGATCTCACTACTAGCCCTCAGTGTGGCAATGGTGGCGGCGCGCTGCTCAGCGAACTAAACGACATTCCCTTCCAGCCCGGCTCGATTGGCATGGCCCGCACCGCCTGGATCACCTATACCAACGCCGATCAGTTCTTCATCGTCAAGCAGTCGCGTACCTACCCCGACCTTAGCTTCCTGAACAACAAGCTGGGGGCGAACGGCTTGCCGATAGACGGCTACACCAACATTGGCAAGGTGACAGATGGCGAGGACGTGGTACGCAATCTTCGGCGGGACGATACGATCCAGAGCGTGCGCGTGCTAGCTCTGCCCGCCAGCACCCCCTCACTGCCTGCTTCGGGGCAGACGGTGGCTCCCACCCTGCCTGCGGCCCAGCAGACAGGGCAGCCGCTGCCAGCGCAGCCACAGCAAACTACTACTAACAACATGAATAAGTAAGCGGTAATGGTATTAAGAAGGTGAACAGCAGGGTAGAGCGGGGCGGCTGGGGAGGTGATAAGATGAGCAGCACACAGCCAATTGGCATCTTCGATAGCGGCGTGGGCGGCCTCTCCGTTGCGCTGGCGGTAAGCGAGCAGCTACCTTCGGAGCGGCTGATCTACTACGCTGATAGCGGGCGCGCGCCCTGGGGGGTGCGCCCACCAGAGCAAATCCGCGAGTTTAGCCATGCCGCCGTCCGCTTCCTGGTTGAGCTTGGCGCGAAGATGATCGTGGTTGCCTGCAACACCTCCACCGTCCACGCGATCCGCTACCTGCGCGAGGGCTGGCCGGGTATTCCTTTCGTTGGCACCGTACCAGCAGTTAAGCCAGCGGCGCGGGCGACCCGCAGCGGCAAGATCGGGGTGCTGGCAACTGCTGCCACTGCACATGGTGTGGCGTTGGCCGACCTGATCGATCAATTCGTCGAGCCGCAGGGAGTGGCAGTGAGCGTGGTCGCCCCGCGCGGCCTGGTCGAGCAGGTAGAGCGGGGTGAACTGGAAAGTCCTGCTACCATCGCTATCCTGCGCGAGTCGCTTGTGCCAATGCTGGCGGCGGGGGTGGATACGCTGGTGCATGGCTGCACCCACTTCCCATTCTTGCGCCAACAGATCGCAGCGGTGACGGGTGGGCGGATGCAGCAGATCGAGTCGGGGCCAGCGATAGCGCGCCAGAGTGGGCGGGTGCTGGCCGAGCGCGGCCTGCTCAACCCAGGCCCACACCACTACGCTCTGGCAGAGATCAGCCTCTACACCAGCGGCGACCCGGCGCAGGTGGCAGCGACGGTGGCGAAGCTCCTGGGCGAACCGATCCCAGTGCTGCACCACGACGCACTAGCTGCTATGGTGCGGTGATCGCCGCCTGCCGCGCCTCCATCCTGGCGCACATGAGCCTACAACGACTGCCGTTCGTGCCAGCTGAGCTAGGCTACTTGCATCGGGCGGTATTAGAAGCGGAGCGGCCACTCACGATTAGTCTATCTCCAAGAGGTTGAGGAACTCGTCGTTGTCCTTGTAGGGGCCGATCACCGCGAGGCAGAGACCGTCGGAGGTGAAGTAGCGGTTTGCCATCTCGTGCAGGTCGTCGCTGGTGACGGCATCAATGCGGCTCATCGCCTCGTCCGCGTCGATAATCTCGCCGTGGCGCATCTCCTGACCCGCCAGCCAGCTAGCCACCCCATCGGTGCTTTCCAGGCCGAGAACAAAGCCGCCCTTCATGTACTCCTTCGCCTTCGTCAACTCCTGTTCACCGACCCGTTCGCGCTTGAGCTTGCCAAGCTCCTTCAACACTGCGGTTACACTCTCCTGCGCCCGCGTTACGTCCATGCCCCCGTAGAGACCGAACATCCCGCTGTCCGAGAGCTTGTGGGTGTAGCTGCCGACGCTGTAGCAGAGACCCTGGTTTTCGCGGAGTTCGACGAACAGGCGCGAACTCATACCGCTGCCGAGGACGGTGCTGAGGACATCGAGCTTGTAGCGGTCGGGGTCGTGGTAGCTGAGGCCGGGCAGGCCGATCAGCACGTTCGCCTGCTCCGTCTCCTTGTTGTAGACGAGGGCGCGGCGGTCGCGGGGCAGCGGGCCAGTGGCAGGCGGGCCAGCGTGTTCGACGCGGGGATAGTCGCCGAAGATGGCAGCTACCTGCTGCACAACCTCCTCATGCTGGACGTTGCCCGCCACGCTAACTACGCAGTTCGTCGGCACATACTGCAGTTTGAGGTAGGCTAGCAAGTCGTCGCGGGTGATCGCGCCCACGCTCGCGCGCGTACCGCCGACGGGCCTACCCACCGGCTGGTCGCCCCAGAACTCCAGGCCGAACAGTTCGCCTACCAGGTCGCTGGGCGTGTCCAAGGTGGCGTTGATCTCCTCAATGATCACCTGCCGCTCGCGCTCTACGTCATCCTCTTTGAACAAGGGGCGATCCATCATATCGGTCAGCACTTCGAGGGCGGTGCTAAAGTGGTTGCTCGGCACCTTCGCATAGTAGTTGGTTAGTTCGAGGCCGGTGCTGGCGTTCAGATCGCCACCCACCCCTTCAATGGCTTCGGAAATCTGCTGGGGGAGTGGTCGCTTCTCTGTCCCCTTGAAGACGAGGTGTTCGATGAAGTGGCTGCCGCCGCCAAATAGTTTCTGCTCGTAGCGGCTGCCTACCCCGTAGTAGAGCATCACGGTTGCGCTGCGAGTGTGGGGCATCTCGCTGGTGATGATGCGAACGCCGTTGTCCAACGTAGTTTTCTGGTACAAAGTGGTCTCCTGTGTGGTCTGTCTTGCGCTATTATAACAAATTGGGGTACGCTGTCGAACTGGCAGCGGACTCAGGCACGAGCGGTACCACCTCAAGTGCCGACTAGCAGCCCAGCCGCTTGACATTGGCATGGCGATTAGTTTATAATCCTGCCTAAGGAAAGGGAGTAGCCGACCGCCCATGGCGGGGGTGGAGTGCGTCAACACGGGGCGATAGCCCCCGCGCTCAACCGGGTGATTTTTGCCAGCGGCGAGACGATCCACGATGGCCTGTATCTACGGGTCGGGCATGGGCTATCTCCGCCGCTTTTTGCTGCCAGCCAAGACCGACCTCCAGTGGCGTAAGTATGCGCCAGAAGTGGAGACCTGTTGCTGATGCAGAAGTTCAAGTTCTACCTGCTTGCTGCGGCGGTTACCCTACCCGCCCTTGGCTTGCGCCTCACTGGTTCGCACGTCGCCCCGCTACTAGAAGCCTTGATTTACGGCCTGGCAATCCTCGGTGCCGCCTTCCTGCTCTCCTGGGCAGCAGAAGCAGCTCAGAAAGACCTCTCGCAGGGGGCAGCCTTGGCGATCCTGGCCTTGATCACCATCCTCCCTGAATACGCTATCGACCTCTACTACACCTGGCAGGCAGGCAAAGACCCCAGTTCGGAGTACGTCAGCTATGCGGCGGCCAACATGACCGGGGCCAATCGGCTGCTGGTTGGCTTCGCCTGGCCGCTGATCGCCATCCTCTTTTGGTGGCGCACGGGCAAACGGGCGGTGCAACTTAGCTGGGAAAACTCAGCGGAGGTCGCCTTCCTCGGCATTGCTACCCTCTACTCTTTCACCATCCCGCTGCGAAGCGAGATCAGCCTCTACGACTTCGTGTTCCTCGGCGGTCTATTCTTCGCCTACCTCTGGCGCATCAGCAAGATGCCGGTTGAGGATGAGCATTTGGAGGGGCCAGCTGTGGCGATTGGCAATCTGCCCCGCACTCAACGAAGGTGGAGCATCGGCTTGTTGGCTCTCTTTGCCGCCTTCGTCATCCTGCTGGTTGCGGAACCGTTCGCCGAGGCCCTGATCCACAGCGGCGAGTCGCTGGGCATTGACGAGTTCTTGCTAATCCAGTGGCTAGCCCCGCTTGCCAGCGAAGCCCCAGAGGTAGTCATCTGTGTGCTGTTCGTTCTCAAGCTGAAACCAACCGCCGCCATCGGTGCGCTGGTCAGCAGCAAAATCAACCAATGGACGTTGCTGGTAGGCATGATCCCCCTTGTCTACTCGCTGGCGGCTGGACGGTTGGCTGCCCTACCGCTGGGCGAACGGCAGAACGAGGAGTTCTTCCTCACTGCTGCCCAGTCGCTCTTTGCGGTCGCTCTGCTGCTACGCCTGCGCCTTAGCCTATGGGGGGCATTTGCCCTGCTAATCATGTTCATCGGCCAGTTCACCCTCAGCTTTATCTACCGTAACGACGAGCCAACCACTATCGCAGTGCTGACCGCTTTCGCCTGGCTCTACGTCGCCCTGGCTGCTGCTCTCTTTCTCTGGAACCGTCGCTTCATTGACGACTACATAAAGATCGGCATCCTCAATCGCCCCGCGCCAGAGCTAGAGGCTGCCCACCGCGAAGATGCGCCGCAGCTAGCCCTGGCAGTGCCACCCCCAGAATGAGAGAAGTGGAGCAGCGAACGTAACATAGCCTTGATTATGGCGTTATACCTGCTGCAACCAGTAACCTTTGCACACAAGAGGAGGAATACCATGCAGTTCGACATCATCGGATTTATCATCATGGTGGTGATCGGGGCCGTGATCGGCTTCATCGCTGACGCTATTGTACCAGGCGCACTCCCTGGCGGTTGGATCGGGGCTGCTTTGGCAGGCATCGTCGGTAGCTTCGTCGGCGGCTACCTGTTTAATGCCCTCAAGCTCCCTCTCGGCCCGATTTTCTACGGGTTCGCTGTCGTACCATCGATCATTGGTGCCATCATCGTCGCTCTGCTCGTCCGCTTCCTGATGCAGAACAGTGGCAGGCGATCACGTCGCTGACCACTGCTTCTACCCGCGTAGGCAGTATAGTTGAGACACGGGCGGTGGACGCGAGTCTGCCGTCCCTTACTTCTGGCACGATCTGTGCTGTCTGCTGAAACAAGCACGCGGCTGGGCCTGTCTGTTAAAGAGAAGTGAACCGCCTGCAAAAGGAGGTCTGTAGTGGCTAACAAAGAGAAGCAGAATAGTGGCGAGGGTGTGTTCATTGGGGGGTTGATCGCTGGGGCATTGCTGGGTTGTGCCTATGGGTTGCTCTCCACCCCGCGCACTGGTGAGGGCAACCGCCGCCACCTGCAAGCTCGCGGCCAGCAGCTAGTGGCTGACACCCGCGAGAAGGTGACGGAGACAACTGCGGGCGTGCGCGAGACGGTTGGCGGCGCACTAGGCGAGGTCAAGCAGAACGTCGAGCAGACGACTAGCAGCCTACGGGCTGGAGCGGAAGATGCACTTATCACAGCGCGTAGTGGGGCGGCCCATGCTAGTGAAGACGTACGCGCCCGCGTCGATGGCGCAGTGGCGACGGTGCGCGAGACTGGTGAGCATATCGGTGAGACCGCCCGTCAACGAGCTAATGCCTTGACCGATATCCGCCTCGACCACCTGACCGAAGATGAACCTGCCAGCTACTGATTGTCATCTTGCCCCTGTGTGGGTGATAGTAAAAGAAGGAGCTTTGCAACTATGCGGACTGCGATCAAGTATTTCACCATCGGCCTGCTGGCCGCCCTTTTCTTCAGCCCCAAGAGCGGTGAGGAGAACCGTGCTGAGTTCAGCAAGATGCTCAAGGGCTATGCTGGCACCCTGATGGGTAAGCAGGCAGAGATCACCCACGACCTCGGCTCCCGACTGGGGGAGCAGGTGCCAGCCCTCGGCAAGGTAGTCAATACTGCTGCCGATAAACTCGACGACGCGGCTGGCACCCTGCAATAGGCAGGCTGGCCGCTAGCTAGGGTGCTAGAAAGGGATTCGCCATGTTGCCAGTTGGTGACGAGACCGGGAAGCGAAATCATGCCTTCCCGATCATTAACATCAGCATCATTGCTCTCAACTTCCTCGTCTTCTTCTACGAGTTGAGCCTGGGCGGTGGGCTAGATCGCTTCATCACTGGCTACGGCAACATCCCCTACGAGATGGTACACGGCGTTGACCTGGTCGGGCGTGTTTACGGTGGGGTGCCGCAGTTTGCTGGCCCCACCCCGATCTATCTCACCTTGCTCACCTCGATCTTCATGCACGGTGGCTGGGCGCACATCCTGGGCAATATGCTCTACCTGTTCATCTTCGGCGACAACGTGGAAGATGGCATGGGCGCACTGCCCTACTTCGTCTTCTATCTCCTCAGTGGGCTGGCCGCCAGCGCGACCCAGATCGTGGTCGTTCTCGTCTCCAGCGGCAACGAGTTCATCCCCAGCGTGGGGGCTAGCGGCGCAATTGCGGGCGTACTGGGCGCATATCTAGTCATGTTCCCCAGGGCGCAGGTACGGGTGCTGCTCACCCTCGGCTTCTTCTTCTACATGACGCGGATAGCGGCAGTGTTCGTCCTCGGCTTCTGGTTCGTGATGCAGTTGTTCAGCGGGGTAGCCGACCTGACCCCCAACACGGCACAGACGGGGGGCGGGGTGGCATTCTGGGCGCACATTGGCGGGTTCGCCTTTGGTGCCCTGGTTGCCCTCATCTTCTTCCGCGAACGCAGCCAGCCGAACTATGGCTACGACCAACCGCGCCAGTAAGCAGTGGGTTGGTGCTGGTGTGTAGGGGCGGGCTGACCGCCCTTTTCGCCGCCAGCTAGAGCCGTGATTGCTGGCAGCAGCTAGCAGGGCGTGACTGGACGAACAGGTTTGACCAGCAAATCTGCTGCCTCCGGAGCAAGTATTGACCGATCAGACCTGATCACCCTGGCCGCTTTTACCAATCTACCTCCACAGTTGGTGGACATGGGCCATTTTCTTGACATGGCAGCAAGAATGTGCTACGATTCAAGGTAGCACGATAAGTGCAGGTCAGCCGCAAGCGATGCGGCGGGCTTCTTGTGTTCAGGCAGAAAGGTAAGTAAAGCAGCATGAACGGTACGGTTAAGTGGTTTAACGACACCAAAGGGTTTGGTTTCATCCAGGCCGAAGATGGTCAGGATGTCTTCGTTCACTACAGCGCGATAGCCGAAAACGGCTTCAAGTCGCTGGCTCCGGGGCAGCCGGTGCAGTTCGAACTCGTGCAGGGGCCAAAGGGCTTGCAGGCGCAGAACGTGCTGAAGGCCGGCCCCGCCCCAACCCAGGGCGGCTACGAGCAAGAGAGCAATGGCAATCAGGGCGGCTATCAGCAGCAGAACAACAATCAGGGTGGCTACCCTAACTACGACGAGGAACGCTAACCACCCCTTTAGTGCGACCCCACCTTCGTTGGTGGGGTCGTTTTTATTGCCTCTACTCGGTCACATCCGCTGTCTGGATACGCCAGAGCGAGAGGCCGATGCAACTGGCGCAGAGGATTAGCAGGTAGGCCAGAGCCTGCCAGCCACTGATGCTGACCAGCGAGAGGCTAACTGTCCCCCAACTGTGTGGATTGGCAGCGTGCAGCAATGCGCCCGTATTGTTGCCCACCAGGTACTCGCGGATGTGGCTGAGGCCGCCAAGCAAGCCACTCTGCGTAGCAGCGAGGGCGAGCAGTGGGTTGAGGAAGATGTTCTCTACGATGATATAACCGAGAGTAGCGACCACCCCGGCGATGGGCGAGCGGAAGAAGGTGGCGGCCAGGATGCCCAGCAGGCCAAAGCTCCACAAGGCCAGCGTCCCCGCCCCAAGCTGCATCAGGATTGTGGTCAGCCCTTCGCCGTTCAGCCACTCCTCGGCCTGTCCGCTGGGGAAGGTACCGACGAGCAGCCCACTAAGGATACCAACCAGAACCGCCATCAGCGCGGTGGCGAAGGCGAAGATCAGCATGATCACGATCTTGCTAACCCACAGGTTGATGCGCCCAGTGCCACGGGTTAGCATCAGGCGGATCGTACCCCAACCGTACTCATTGCCAACGCTGAGGGCAGCGATCACGCCGAGAGCCAGTGCGCCAAAGCCAGCGACGAAGTTCATGCTGCTGATGATTGCCCCAGGCAGGGTAGCACCACGCAGGATCATACTGCGGGCCATCTGCGCCCCCTGCCCTGCAGTGCCGCCTGCCCTATCATCTATCGCTGAGCCGCCCAGGTAGGTGAGTAGCACGGTAGCAGCGGCCAGTAGCACTAGTGGGATCAGCCAGGCCCAGGGCAGCGGGCGTTTGCGGAGCTTCATCCACTCCAGCGCGATCAGCTTGTTCATCAACTTCTCCTTACCATGTTAGTGGCAGCGGCTGCGTCTACTACCCCATCCTCCCCGGTTAGTTCGAGGAAGACCGATTCGAGGCTGGGCCGGTGGGGGGTAATTTCGCTAGCGAAGATGCCCGCCCGTGCCAACTGCTCGTTGATCGCGGCGGTGGTGTCGAAGTTGGCGTTTGCCACCAGGTAGCCCTCCACATTGCGGCTAATGCTGCTAACAAAGGGCAACCCCGCCAGCAGCCTGCCAGCTGCCTCCGGGTCTGGCACCCGCAACCAGATTTCGCCCGCCTGCCTGCCAGTGTCCGCCAGCAATGCGCTGACTGTCGTCTCCGTGATCAGCAGCCCCTGCTTGACGATGGCGACCCGGCTGGCGACCTGTTGCACCTCAAAGAGGTTGTGGCTGGTGATGAAGATTGTCTTGCCCAACCCCGCGAGGCGGTTGATCAACTGGCGTATCTCTACCACGCCAGCCGGGTCGAGGCCGTTGCTTGGCTCGTCCAGCATGATCAGAGCAGGGTCGTTGAGTAGGGTGGCGGCAATCGCCAGCCGTTGCTTCATGCCCAGCGAGTAGGTCTTGAACTTGTCGTGATCGCGCTCGTTGAGATCAACCAGCTTCAGCACCTCGTCGATCCGTGCTTCGGTGTAGCCACCGCTGGCGAGACCGACGGCGCGTAGGTTATCGCGTCCGCTGAGGTAGGGGTAGAAGACGGGGGCTTCTACTATCGCTCCCACCCGGCGCAGCAGATCATCGCGGTGGGTGTGCAAATCCTGCCCAAACAGCGCAACCGTGCCAGTAGTGGGCGCGATCAAGCCGAGGAGCATCCGAATGGTGGTTGTCTTGCCCGCCCCATTGGGGCCGAGGAAGCCAAACACGTCGCCCTCCTGCACGCTAAGATCAAGGTTGTCAACCGCCTTGAGTGAGCCAAAATGCTTGCTCAAGCCGCGAGTGCTGATCACCGCCGCCCCCTGCCGCTCATCCTTCGTTTGCATCATTCCTCCTGTAACTTGCCACTGTATCTATTGCTTGAGACAGCCCAACCTTGCTAACTGTTTCACCGTTGCTACAATTGTAGCACAATCCTGTATAATAGCAGCATGACAAGCACACGCCTACTGCGGATTACGATGATCTCCCCCTTTGCGCTGACCCACAAGACTACTGGCCGAGAGCGCGCCATGCCGCTCGCCCGCGCTTTGGTGCAGCGCGGCCACCGGGTGCGCCTGCTGGTGCCTGCCTGGGACGACCCAGCGCAGGCCGGACGGCGGTGGCTAGATGGGGGTGTGCGGGTAGAGTGCGTGCCGCTGCCAGCCCCACTGCTGCTGCGCCTGCCGCTGTTGTTGGCTCGCAGGGCAGCACACAAGACAGATGTGGTTCACGTCTTCAAGCCGAAAGCCTATGCTGGGCTGGCTGCCAGCTTGCTGCACCTGCGCCACGCCCGCTGGCTGCTCGACCACGACGACTGGGAGGGTCGCGGCGGCTGGAACGACGCAAACCCCTACAGCACTGCTCAGCGGCGGCTGTTCCAGTGGCAGGAGCAGACCTTGCCCCGTCAAGCCTCGGCTGTCACCGTCGCTAGCCGCACTTTGGAGGCGCAGGTGTGGGGGTTGGGCCAGCAGCACACCTACTACCTGCCGAACGGCGCAGAGCGGGCTAGATACGTTCCCTGGTTGACGGCAGCCAACCCCGCAGCAGTGGCGGCGCGCCGCGCAGAGTTGGGGCTTACCAACGCACCAACCGTATTGCTCTACACTCGCTTCATCGAGTTTGGTCTAGACTGGCTGCTGGCTTATCTCAAGCGGCTGGCAGAGCAGGTGGTGGGCGTGCGCCTGCTGGTGGTTGGTAGCGGCTTCTTCGGTGAGGAGGCTACCTTGTTGCGGGCAGCAGCGGCGGCTGGGTTGAGCGCGCAAGTTGTCCACCAGCCGGTTGCTGCCGGGTGGCTAGCTGATGGCACGCTGGCTCGCACGCTAGCCTGTGCTGATATGGCGATCTTCCCCATGCGCGACAACCTGATCAACCGCAGCAAGTGCAGCGTGCGGATGATTGACGCACTGGCGATGGGCCTCCCGCTGGTCGCTGACCGCGTGGGCCAGCAGGCCGAGTACGTGGCGCATAACGAGACGGGGCTGCTAGTCGAGCCGAGCGACCTGGCTGGCTTTGTGGCCGCCAGCAGTCGCCTGCTACATAACCCTCAGCTACGCACCGAGTTTGGACTGGCAGCGCAAGTCAGGCTCTGGCGGCTTTTCGATTGGGCGCAACTCGCTACCATCGCCGAGGCCGCCTATCGGTTCGTGGTCGATCCCAGCGGCTAGCCCACCCTGTCATCTGGCAGGGTGCTGATAGGCTGGCTACAGTTAGCAGCACCGCTCCGTGGCGACAAACCGTGCTGGCCCTGGCTACGTATAACAAGCATAGGTGGCTGGCAACAACATCCACTGCTTTCTAACCCGCCTCTTACACATGGCTAGCGACAAAAGTAGCAACGGGTGCGGTTGATGCGTTATAATACGGGCAATACCATATTGGCGCGACATTCCCCAAATCCTTGAACAAGAGAAGAAACCATGAACACAAGAAGAATGCTCGGTATCGTCGTCGTTCTCACCTTGCTGATCCTAGTGGTGCCAACCGTGCTGTTCTCGGTCAGCGACGGTTCTGGGGTAGGTAATCCACGCTCCTCTCTGCTGATCACCGAACTGGTCGCACAGGTAAGGGGCGGCAAGGTCTGCAAGTTGCTCTACTACCCCCCGATCCGAGTGCGAGCGGTCTACAAGGATACTGACGGCTCCTGCCCCACCCCTCCCAGCCAGAACCAGTTGCAGAGTTCGCGTATCAGCAACATGGAGGGTGGCACCGAAACCAGCCTGCAAGGTTATCTGCTGGCGAACGGGGTTGCCGTCGCTGCTTTGCCAGAGATTGAGGTGGTTACTGCTGACAACCTCGGCTTTGGTGCAGTCTTGCAGACTACCCTGCCGCTGCTGCTGCTAGCTATCGTCTTCATCGTCGTCCTCAACCGGGCTGCCCGCCGCAACGGCAAGGGCGAAGGTAGTGAGGGCAACGAGAAGGGTGAAGGCGACCGCGAGGGGGGTGGCAACGGGCGCAATAGCAACGACCCGCTGATGAACTTTGGTCGAAGCCGCGCCCGCTTCTACAAGAAGTTTGTGCGCCCCACCGTCACCTTCGCCGACGTAGCTGGCATTGATGAGGCGAAGGTGGAATTGAGCGAGGTGGTCGAGTTCCTGCGTGAGCCAGAGCGGTTCGCAGCCCTGGGGGCGCGTATCCCTCGTGGGGTGCTGCTGATCGGCCAGCCAGGGATGGGCAAGACGCTGATCGCTAAGGCCTTGGCTGGTGAGGCCAACGTTCCATTCTTCAGCATCAGCGGCTCAGAGTTCGTCGAACTATTCGCGGGCGTGGGTGCAAGCCGAGTGCGCGACCTGTTTGCCCAGGCTAAGCGCAACGCCCCCTGTATCATCTTCATTGACGAGATCGATGCAGTAGGCCGTCAGCGCGGTACTGGCCCCTCGATCAACGACGAGCGCGAGCAAACCCTCAACCAGGTTTTGGTAGAGATGGACGGCTTCGACACCCGCACCAACGTGATCGTGGTCGCGGCCACCAACCGCCCCGACATCCTCGACCAGGCACTCCTACGCCCTGGTCGCTTTGACCGCCAGGTGCGGGTGGATGCGCCGGACGCGAAGGGTCGCGAGCAGATTCTGCGCGTCCACTCGCGGGGCAAGCCGCTGGCGACCGATATCGACCTTCCTGCCCTTGCCCGCCTCACAGCTGGCTTCAGCGGGGCCGATCTTGCCAACGTGATGAACGAGGGAGCGATCCTTGCAGCCCGCCGGGCGCGCAAGACGATCAGCATGAGCGAGGTAGAGGAGGCGATTGATCGGGTAATTGGTGGCCCCGCCCGCGTCAGCCGCCAGATCAGCGACAGCCAGCGCAGATTGGCTGCCTACCACGAGGTCGGCCACGCCATCGTCGCCCGTATGTTGGCGAACACCGACCCGGTGCAGAAGCTAACGATTGTGCCGCGGGGCCGGGCTGGGGGCTTTACCCGCACCGTGCCAGATGAGGGTTACGAGCGGCAGTACCTCAGCCAGGGTGAGTTGCGCGACATGATCGCCTTCGCCCTGGGCGGCACCGTAGCCGAGGAGATCGTGCTGGGCGAGGCTAGCACGGGAGCCAGCAGCGATATCGCCCGCGCCAGCAATATTGCGCGCAAGATGATCCAGCAGTTTGGCATGAGCAAGCGGTTCGGTCCACTCAGCCTGGTGGATAGCCAGGGACGTACCAACTTCAGTGACCAGATGGCCTACAGCATAGACCTTGAGATTCAAGGCCTGCTCAACGAGGGCCACCAGCGGGCCTTCAAGATACTGACCGAGAACCGTGCGCTGGTCGAGGTGATCACCAACGCCCTGTTGGAGAAGGAGAGCCTGGGCGGGCCAGAGTTCGAGGGCTTCTTCCCCACCCCACGCCCGAAGCCGACTGCCCCTAATATCCCCCCTCCCGGTGGCGGGCAGGACGATTGGAAGCCAAGCGGCGTGCTGCTGCAACCACACTTCGATCACTACTCTGACCGCTCAAGCCAGGGAGAGTAAGTCGGTGCTGATCCAACTGTTTGAGAGTGAGTTGCTGGGGGCTATCGCCTACCTCGTCGCGGATGAAGCGGCGGGGGAGGCGATTGTGGTTGATGCCCCCTATGGCGTGACAGCGGAGATTGCCGCCTTCCTCCAGGCGCAGGGTTGGCGGCTGTGCAGCGTGGTCAATACCCACGGCCACTTCGACCACATCGCTGACAACGCGGCCCTGGTTGCAGCTACTGGCGCAGAACTGGCCTGCCACCGTAACGAGATTGCGCGCCTGACCATGCCAGAGACGCTCGGCTTCCCCCTCCCCTTCAGCCTGCAACCGTCGCAGCCAACCCGCCCGCTGCAAGAGGGTGACGTGCTGGCGGCGGGTAGTCTGCGCTTGACAGTGCTGCACACTCCCGGCCACACGCCGGGGAGTATCTGCCTCTACGCTGCGGATGCTGGGCTGCTGTTCACTGGCGATACCCTGTTTGCTGGCACTTACGGGCGCACCGACCTACCCGGCGGCGACGAAGCCACTATGTTCGCTACCCTCACCCGCCTCAGTAGCCTGCCTGCGGAGACGAAGTTCTTCCCCGGCCACGGTGAGGATAGCACTATCGGGGCCGAACAGCCCTGGTTGGAGCGGGTGCGGATGCTCGCGAGGTACAGCAATGACGCAAGCTGAAGCGCATGGCACCCACCTCTACCTGATCCGCCACGGGCAGGCTGCCAATAATGTGCAGCCCATCATTGCCGGGCCGAAGGGGAATACCCCCCTGACTGACCTGGGCCGTCGCCAGGCCGAAGCCCTGCGCGAGCGGCTGGCGGGCGGCGAGATACGCGCCGATCTGCTGATCAGCAGCAGTTTGCGGCGGGCAGTGGAGACGGCGGCGATCATCGCTCCTGCCCTCGGCCTCCAAGTGCAGAGTGACCACCGCCTACATGAGATCGACGCGGGTGAGGGTGACGGGATGTTGCAGGCTGACCTCTACGCCAGGTACGGCACGCCCGACTTTGAGCTTGATGCCTTGCGCCCGATAGCGGAGGGGGCGGAGAGTTGGGCTAGCTTCATGCTGCGCGTGGGCCGCGAGATCAGCCGTGTCGCAGCCGAGAGCGTGGGCAAGACGGTGGTGATCGTTACGCACGGCGGCTTCATCGAAGGGACGTTTAGCTACTTCTTCAAGCTCAACCCGCTCGAACTGCCACCGGTCAGCTTCTACGTGCAGAACACCTCTCTAACCCACTGGCACCACACCGCAGCCACCCACTGGCACACCTGGACGCGTCACAGCCGTCCCCGTTGGCAGCTAGTTAGCTACAACGACGCGGCCCACCTCAGCCAGGTACGATGAGCAGCCGCGCAGTCGGGAATCTTGCAGCTCAGGCGATGATATGGTATAGTAACTACACGATCAACCCTGCGGTTCTCGTGATGTCCCTTATTGCTTTGTCTACAAGGTTCTACTAGGGAACCACGTGCTGATGGCTATTGCGTATGCCTCCCTCTGTTGGTAACGCATCCGGCTTCGGCGCAGTTCCCACCTATCTTCGGGTAGGTCAAAGCAAGCGGGACACACGGCCCACGCGGGGTTTTTCTGATCCACCGCCCAGCCCTTAGTCCTCTCTTACAGCCGGGAAAGAAAACCGATGCCCACTTATGCCCTCTACGGCCCTGACCGCTATACCATGCAGCAGCAGACCGAGCGGCTGTTGGAGCAGTACCTGCCAGCAGGAGAGGGGATGCGCGCCCTGGCCCTGGCCCGCCTTGATTGCGCGAAGGTTGGCAGTGAGGAGGTAGTGCAGGCAGTGCAGGCTCTGCCCTTCCTTGGTGGCTGGCGGGTGACTATCCTCGACGGTCTCTTTGCTCGCTTCGGCAGGCTCAAGGCCGAGGGTGAGGAGGATGAAACCTCCGCGCCAGAGCAGCCGAAGAAGGGGCGCAAGAGCAAAGATACCCCACTTGATGCCCTGGATACTATCGGGGCGACCCTGACCAGCCTGCCAGAGAGTAGCGTGGTCATCCTGCGTGACACGATCATGCCGAAGAAGGATGGGCGGCAAACTGTTCTCAAGCTGCCCGGCAACCACCGCCTGACCAAGTATCTCAAGGGGGCGACCGAGGTGCAGTGTAGCACGCCGCAGGGAATCCAACTGCTACGCTGGATTGAGCAGCGGGTCAAGGCGGCGGGGGCGACGATCAACGAGGAAGCCGCCCGCTTGCTGGCCGAGGGCATGGACGAGGAGAGCGACCTCAGCCGCCTGGCTTTGGAGATCGAGAAGCTGGCGATCTATACTGGGGTTGGTGGCCGCATTGACCCCCCCACCGTGCGCTTGTTGACCAGCAGCAGTATCCAGGATGACGTGTTCAAGCTGGTCAACGCGATGGCGGCCAAGAACAGCGGTGACGCATTGCGCCAACTTGCTCTGCTGCTTGAGGGCGGTACCCACCCCTTCCAACTGCTCAGTACTATTGCCTGGCAGTTCCGCAACCTGCTGCTGGTCAAGGAACTGGCCCAGCAGAAGCTAGGGCAGGATGCGATTGCGAGCAAGCTGGGCATGAACCCCTTTGTTGTGCGCCGTAGCCTGGAGCAGGTTCACGCCTTCAGCCTCGACCAACTGCGGGCGATCCACCGCCGCCTGCTCGACTTCGACGTTGCCGCCAAGAGCAGCATGATCGAACCAGAATTGGGGCTAGAACTGCTAGTTACCGAAGTCTGTCGCCCCGTCCCTACCCTCAGCCGCCGTTAGGCCGCAGTTTGCAAACAGCCTTCTATTTTGTGCGCGCCGCCTCGTGTGGTAGAATAAGGGGGCGGCGTGTACATTGGCTGCGCCTCTTGGAGCAAACAATGCAGGAGCAAATAATAGTGAACGACAACTCTCCCAATCCCCCTGAAATCAACCCCGATTTGCTCACCGTTTACGGAGCGATGTGGTGTCCCGACTGTCGGCGCAGCAAGCAGTTCCTCGGCGAACAGCGGGTGCAGTACAACTGGGTTGACCTGGAAGCCTACCCCGCTGCGATGGAGACGGTGCGCGAACTTCAGCATGGTAGCCAAAGCATCCCCACCCTGCGCTTCCCTGACGGCAGCGTGCTGGTCGAACCCTCCAATGCCGAGTTGGCAGCCAAGCTGGGCATCAACACGCGGGCGCAGTGTCCCTTCTACGACGTGATCATGGTCGGCGGCGGCCCAGCAGGGCTAACCGCCGCCCTCTACCTCGCCCGCGATGGTTATAGCGCACTGGTGGTTGACAAGGCTGCTCCTGGTGGGCAGGCTGGCACTACAGAGCAGATCGATAACTACCCTGGCTTCGTAGACGGGATCAGTGGCGACCAGTTTGCCAAGAACGTGGTAGCCCAGGCCAAGCGGTTCGGGGTAGAAATGCTGGGGGCAACCAACATCGCGGCGATTGGCATCGAGGGCGAATACCGCACGATCCGCACTACCAGCGGTGACGAGTACAGCGCGCACGTCTTGCTGTTGGCGACCGGCAGCAACTACCGTCGCCTCGGCCTAAGTAATGAGGGTGACTATACAGGGGCGGGTGTGCATTATTGCGCCACCTGCGACGGCCCCTTCTACAAGGGTAAGCAAGTAGCGGTGGTCGGTGGCGGCAATAGCGCGACTGAGGAGAGTATCTTCCTGCTCCGCTTCGTAGACAAGGTGACGATCCTGGTGCGCGGCGACCGCTTCACCGCCAGTAAGCTAGCTATAGACAAGGTGAACCGCCTGGTAGAGGAAGGCCGCATGGCAGTGCGCTTCAACAGCGAGGTGGCGGGCTTGCAGGGCAGCAAGCACCTGGAACGCATCGTGATCCGCGACCGCGAGACAGGAACGGAGACCACCGAAGACTTCCCTGCTCTCTTTGTCTACATCGGCCTCGATCCCAACACTGCCTACCTGCGCGCGCCGCTTGAGGCGAACCAGCAGGCAGGTCAGGAGCAGCAGTCAGACACAGTTATGCTGACCGCTGAGGGCTTTATCGCTACTGATAGCCAATTGCGAACCAACATCCCCGGCATCTTCGCGGCGGGTGACGTGCGGGCGGCCAGCACCAAGCAGGTTGCCAGTGCAGTTGGCGAAGGGGCGACGGCAGCCTTGATGATCCGCGAATACCTCAACGAGCAGGGCTGACCCCAGCCTTAGCCGAATGCGCCCCACCGTCAGCCGAAGGTGGGGCGCACTCTTTTGGGGCGATAAACAAAACCGCCACCATCGGAGAGAATGGCAGCGGTCTTGCAGAGAGAAAGGAGGATGTATGTGGTCGCGGGCTAGCGGGTAGGCTGGCTGCTAGGATACTGAGCCAGCTTGACCTTGATGGTCAGGGTTTCAGTGCCGCGCACGACCTTGAGTTCTACCGTGTCATTCGGGTTGTACTTGATCAGCATATCACTGAGCGTACTGGTTTCGTTGATCTCCTTACCGTCGAGGTTGGTAATTACATCGTCGGCTTGCAAGCCCGCCTTGTCGGCTGGGCCACCGGTTGCTACGCTACGCACCAGTGCGCCATTCTGGGCGGTGGTGTCGATCTGGTAGTAAGCGGCAGTCTGGCTGCTGAAGGGAACGAACTGGACACCGAGGTACGGGTAGATGACGCTGCCGCTCTTGATTAGCTTGTCGGCAATCTGCTTGGCCGCGTTGATCGGGATGCTGAAGCCGAGACCCTCGGCCACATCGCTGCCCATCGTGCCATCGCTGCGTACTACTGCTGTGTTGATGCCGACCACCTCGCCGTTCAGGTTGGCAAGTGGGCCACCGCTGTTACCGTGGTTGATAGCAGTGTCAGTCTGGATGAACTGGGCGATGCTATCCGAGCCGTCAACCTTGCGGTTGAGTGCGCTGATTACGCCAGCAGTGACGGTATTGCGGTAGTTACCGAGCGCAGAGCCAATGGCGATTACTGGCTGGCCGGGCTGGAGCTTGGTGCTGTCGCCCAGGATAGCTACGGCTGGGACGGCACCCTCAATCTTGATCACCGCCACATCCATGCGCGGGTCTGCTCCAATCAGCTTGGCAGTAACGCTCTTGCCACCGCTAGCAAAGATCACCTCTAGCTTCTGCTCGCCATCAACCACGTGGGCATTGGTCATGATGTAGCCAGACTTGTCGAAGATAATGCCACTGCCAATTGCGGTGCCGCTCGACTGGTTGCGGGTGGCCGACGTTGTGTTGACGATGGTCACTACCGCTGGACCGAGCTTCTGCGCAGCGGCCACAGTGTCGGACTGGCTGCCCTGGGCTTGCACTGTGGTCTGCGGCTGGGTGGGGACTGCCTTGCTGCTGGTCAGGCTAACGGCAGCGGCGGGGGCAGTCTGAACGCTACGTTGGCTGAAGTAGGTGGCGGTGGCGAACCCAGCCACTGCGCCAGTGATCGAACCGATCAACAGGCTGAGAACCAGTACGGCAGTAAAGAGACGATACTTTGCCACGATTTTGCTCCTTCTAAATGATGACTAAACTGATATTGGATGCGAATGAGACGGCTAAGCGGCGTTACCCTCATCTGATTGTTCAACAGCCGCCTCACTCGCTTACTACCCCATTCTAACCGACCAGCATTAACCTGACCTTAGTTGGCGATTAGAGTTAGCTTAGGAAAGCAGTTCCTGCTCCCAGGCCAGCCTGGGCCAAGTAGACGCAGGGTGCCGCTAAGAAGTAGGTGTGAAGGTTGAGCGTGGGTCAGGCGGTGAGCCACCTGGACTGCCTGAACCACCCAGCCCGCCACCACCTGCTGCTGGGGCCGCACTGGGGTCTACGCCGAGGGTGATGCTAGCCGCGGCTAATGCCAGGGTTGATCGGCTGCTGACCGTCGGTTGCCACGTGTTCTTTCACCACTAACCTCCTTGTCGGTCTGCATATTAGTAGCGGCTGGCTGACTGCCAAATGCGCTTCCTCGCTTTATTATGCGGGCTGAAGATGAAGGCTTAGTGGCTGAAAGATGAAGAAACGGTTAAGAAGGGGCTGGCTCCCCCTCTGCCTGCTCATCTTGCACATATTCTACGGCCTGTTCCAGGCTCATCTGCTCGCCAGCAGCCCAGGCTGTGGCAAACTCGCCCGCCTGCACGCGGGCATTTAGGGTGGCCTGCTCTGTGATCAGCACATCGTCCTCATCTTCCACCAGTGGCACATCGTGGCTAAGGCGTAGGGCAAGGGCAGCAGCCAGCAGTCGGACGGCGCGTTCCACCTTTCCTTGCCTGATCGCCAGGTTGGCGAAGGCTTTAATGCACAAGATCAAGCTGCCACTATCGTCTAGTTTCTGGAAGATGCCGATCCCCTCGTACAAGGCCGTGTGCGCCTCGCCGTAGTTGCCGCAGCAAACCGCTATCTTGGCGATGTTCAAGAGGGCGTAGGCAGTGCCAAAGTCATCATGGATTTCGCGGCAGATCGTCAGCCCTTCGCTTAGCAACGCCATTGCCCGCTCGTAGTTGCGGTGGGTAGCCTGCACGATGCCAAGGTTGGTTAGCGAACTGGCAACCCCCCACTGATCGTCCAGGCCCCGCCGCAAGCTCAGGCTTTCTTCGTAGTAGCTGATCGCCTGCTCGTAGTCGCGCTCGTAGACCGCCACAGAACCGAGGTTGTTGAGCGATAGAGCGACACCACGTTGGTCATCAAGCTGCTGGCGGATCGCTAGACTAGCGGAGAACTGGGTCTTGGCCTCCGCAAAGTTGCCTTGCTCGAAAGCCATCACCCCCAGGCCGTTGAGTGCCTGCGCCCTGACTAGTGTCGGGGTGTCGTTGCCCAACAGTGCGCTATGCAACCAGTGGTTGCCCTCACTGATGTAGCCGCGCAGGTACCAGAACCGCCAGAGCGAAGCCGCCATCTTCAGCGACAGTTCATGCTCCCCCTGCTCGCTCAGGTAGGCGAAGGCGGCCCGCAAGTTGTCATGCTCGGCTTCCAGGCGGGTCAGCCAGCTAGCCTGCTCTGCCCCGCGCAATTCTGGTTCAGCGGCCTCGGCCAGCCGCAGGTATGCAAGAGCGTGTTGGCGGGCCAGTCCCACTACCTCCCCGCGCTCAGCTAGCTTCTCGCGCCCATACTCGCGTAGGGTCTCCAACATGGTGAAGCGTGGTTCGTCTTCGGCCCCCATCTGGCGCAGCAAACTCTGGTTGAGCAGCGACTCGATACCCTCGAAAGAGGCTGCCTCGCCACAAACTTCGGCTGCCATCGCTGCTGTACAGCCGCCAACGAAGATGCTCAGGTGGGCAAAGAGGGTGCGTTCCTCCTCAGCCAGCAGGTCGTAGCTCCAATCAATTGCCCCCCGCAAGCTGCGCTGGCGGGCAGGCAGGTCGCGGCTCTGGCTAGTCAACAGGGCCAGGCGGTTGTCCAGGCGAGCAAGCAAGGCGGCTGGGCCGAACATCTTGCTCCTTGCGGCGGCCAATTCGATAGCTAGCGGCAGACCGTCCAGGCGTTGGCAAATCTCGACCACTGCTGCGGCGTTCTCTGTGGTTAGCTGGAAGTTGGCGCGCACATTGCAGGCGCGCGCTACAAAGAGGGTGATGGCTGGGTAGTGAGCCAGCTCTGCCAATGGCAGGTCGCCTTTGGGCAAGGCCAGCGGTGGCACTGCATACTCATTCTCGCCGTAAATCTGCAAGGCGGCTCGACTGGTGACGATCATTTTGAGGCGGCGGTCAGCGGCTAGCAGTTCGCTAAGTAGCGGCGCGGCGGCCACGATCTGCTCGAAGTTGTCTAGCACCAGGATCATTTCGCGGTCGCGCAGGTGGAGCTTGAGGCTGGCAAGCAAGTCTCCCTCGGCCCCCTCCTTCACCCCCACTGCCTGCGCAATGGTGCTGACCAGCGATGACCCGTCGTGGGCGGTAGCCAGGGCGACGAAGAATACGCCGTCTTCCTGGTCGTTGAGCAGATCGGCGGCCAGTTGCAAGGCCAGCCGCGTCTTGCCACTGCCACCTGGCCCGGTCAAGGTGAGCAGGCGCACACCAGGGCGAGTCACCAGGCTGCTGATCGTTTGCAGATCAGCTTCGCGGCCAATCAGTGAGCTGAGGGCAGTCGGCAGGTTGTTGGGTCGCGCCTCAAGGGTACGCAGCGGCGGGAACTCGTCTGGCAGGCCAGGGATCAGCAGTTGGTAGAGTCGCTCTGCGCTAGCCAGGTCTTTCAGGTTGCGCTCGCCCAGGTCGCGCAGGTGGATGTCGCTGGGTAGGTAGGGGCCGATCAACTGCTGAGTGGTGGCAGAGACAAGTACCTGCCCACCGTAGCCAGCATACAGCAGGCGGGAGAGGCGGTTGAGGACGATACCGAAGTAGTCACCTTCGCGCAACTCGGCGGTGCCAGTGTAAAGAGCCATTCGCACCTTGAGGCTACCGACTACGCCCCAGTCGGTTGTGGCTAGGGCGCGCTGGGCTGCGACCGCCGCCAGTACTGCGGCGTGGGCGGCAGCAAAGACCGCACAGACAGCATCGCCCACCGTCTTGAAGATATGACCGCCCCAAGCCTCGACTACTTCACGCAGCAGTGCATCGTGGCGGGCCAGGGCTGCGCGCATGGCAAGCGGGTGCTGCTCCCACAGGTGGCTGCTGCCCTCAATATCGGTGAACAGGAAGGTGATCGTGCCACTGGGTAGTTCAGCCATAGTACCGCCTTTGCCACTCTCGCCCGCTGGGTCAGCCCGCTGCCACCCTTGTGAGGAGAGCCTCTAGGGGTGTATAATAGAATAGCGCAAATCCAGGGTGGGATAGTTCGCACCCGGCTAATGATAATACACATTGTTACTGAAGGCAAGCTGGTGGCAAGCTGCTTTGACCGGCTGGAGCGTAGCTGATGAGCTTCACTAGCAGACTTAAAGAGGTGATCGGGGGGGCGGGCCGCCTGTGTGTTGGTCTCGATCCTGACTTCAGTCGCCTGCCCGCAGAGTTGCAGGCACAGCCGCCCGTCCAGGCGATCCTCCAGTTTAATGCACGGATGATCGCGGCCACTGCCCCATACGCCGCTGCCTACAAGCTGAACGCCGCCTTCTACGAGGTGCTTGGCAGCGCAGGGCTGACCGCTATGCAGGAGACAATCCGTGCCATCCCTCCTGGTAGGATGGTGATCGTTGACGCAAAGCGGGGCGATATCGCCAATACTGCTGCTGCTTACGCCGCTGCCCTGTTTGACCAGCTACCCTGTGACGCGACCACGGTTAGCCCTTACATGGGGGGGGACAGTCTCGAACCGTTCTTCAGCTATGGGGCGCAGAGCAAGGGCAGCTTCGTCCTCTGCCGCACCTCCAATGCGGGCGGCAATGACTTGCAAAGCCTGTTGGTAGAGGGGCCAGGCGGCGGCCTGCCACTATACCTGCGGGTAGTACAGTTGGTATTGCGCTGGGATGCGGGTCGCGAGGCGGCTGGGCTGGTTGTGGGCGCGACTTACCCCGCCCAGTTGGCGGCGGTGCGCGAAATCGCGGCGCATATCCCTATCCTGATCCCTGGGGTTGGCACCCAGGGCGGTGACCTTGCTGCCACCATCAAGGCCAACGGTAGCGGACCCGCCCTGATTAACATATCGCGGGCGATCCTGTATGCGGCTGAAGGCAGCCTGAGCGAGATGGAGGTAGCAGCAGCAGCGGTGGCTCGTAGCTACCAGCAGCAGATGGGCTAGTAGGCCGCAATGTGCTATAATACGCGACAAGCAGCCGCTGGCAAGCTGGCAAAGATGATCAGTGAGAGGTGAAGATGAGCGAGGAACTGCGCGCCCAGCTACGCGCCCTGGCCGTTGGCGACGTGGTACGCCTGCGTAAGCTGCACCCCTGTGGTAGTAGCGACTTCCGCGTGCTGCGGGTAGGGGCTGACGTGGGCTTGCGCTGCCTCGGCTGCGACCACCGCATTATGCTAGATCGTAGTGAGTTTGAGCGGCGCACCAAAGCCTTCGTCAGTGGGAGCAGCAATGTTGTTGCTGCCGAATGAGGGATGGCACTATTCTTGAAGATGGAGGCGGCATGGCAAGTCGCAAAACGGCCCCGCCGGGGCAACCTACCCCCGCAGAAACAAAGAAGACAGGCAAACACCTGGCCGAGGGTGCTACAACAGAACAGGCATTGAGCAAGTCGGAGGCGCGAGTGGCTACTGATGGTTATGCTAGCATTGAGCGAGAGAAGCAAGACCCAGTCTTGAAGAACAACAACTTTCTCAAGCTCTGGTCAGCCCAGATCGTCTCGATGACCGCGCAGAACATCATCAACTACATCTTGATCGCCCAGGTTACGGCCCTGACTGACGGCAGCAGCTTGGCGGTCAGTGGCGTGATTCTCGCCTTCAGCATCCCCTCGATCATCTTCTCGGCCATTGCTGGGGTCTTCGTAGACCGGATCAGCAAGCGGCAGATGCTCTTTATTACCAACGTGCTGCGGGCGGCAGCGGCGGCCAGCTTCGTGATTACCATCCTGATCGGCAAGAGTAATGTTGCTCTTACCTTGCCCCTACTCTATGCTATCACCTTCATCTTCTCCACGGTCAGCCAGTTCTTCACCCCAGCGGAGGCCTCGACCATCCCGCTGCTAGTGCGCCGTGACCAATTGCTCACCGCTAATGCCTATTTCAACCTGACCCTGACGATCACCCAGTTGTTCGGCTTTGCCATCATCGGGCCGATCCTGGGGCGTATCCTCAAGAGTTACGAGTGGTTGTACGTCTTCCTGGCGATCATGTACATTGGCTGCGCCGTCCTTACCTACTTCTTGCCCCGCGACACGGTGGCGGCTACCCCCGACAGCGTGAAGGACGCTACGCTGCGCGAACGTACTGGCGCAGTGCTGGCCGAGGTGAAGGAGGGGATGGACTTCATTCGCTCTGACCGTGTGATCTTCACCGCGATCATCCATCTCTCTATCGGCGCGTCGTTGCTGATGATGCTGGCCGTGATCGGCCCCAAGCTGCTGACCGAAATCCTAAGTGGTACCTACCCCGACGCTTCAGTAGCAGCAGAGGAAGCGGGCAAGAACCTGATCTACCTGCTGCTGCCTGGCGGCATCGGCATGGTGGGCGGCGTGATTGCAGTGGACAAGTTGGCGAAGAATCGCAACCGCGAGGCAATAATCAACTACAGCCTACTGGCAGTTGGTGGCACCCTGATCCTCCTTAGTGGCCTCAACTTCGTGCTACGTACCCTTGATGCACATTTGGCTGTCACCCCGCTGCTGCTTATCTTGGGCGCGATCACCTTTGTGCTAGGCATCGAAAACAGCTTCGTGCAAGTGCCAGCGCAGACTATCTTGCAGGAGCGGTCGCCTGATGAGATCCGCGGGCGCGTGTTCAGTGCATTCCAGACAGTGCTGAACATCATCCTTATCTTCCCCACCTTGCTGGGTGGCGGGGCCGCTGACCTGATCGGCGCGGGTCTAACCTTGAGCATCGTAGCCGTGATCGTGATCCTGGTGGCGGGCTATACCACCCTGCTCTACCGCAGACATCAGGCGGCGGGGCAGGACGCGGGAGCAATGCCTGTCAGCACTTCGGCCCGCGAACTGGTGCAGTCGCAGCAACTCACGCCCATCGCGGGGGTCAGCGACATGGATGAGCGTAGGATTGACAACACGATCAAACGGCTGCGCTCTCTGCGCGACGACCAAACGATCAAACGCAGCAGCCCGCAGGAGAAGATGGAGTAAGGGAACCACCAACCACATTCCTTGCCCATTTCGCCATCAGGCCCGGTTGTGCAGGAACAGGCGATCAGCCCAGAGCAGCAGGCTGTTGAGGATGAAGCCGACGATCACTACCATTGGCAACACATAGAGGATCAGCCGCCCGCGCTCGTCCTCCAGTCCGTCGGCCCAGCGACTGAGCTTGCCCAGCAGCCAGCCACCCGCTAGAGCGAGGGCAGGCAAGGCCCACCAATACTGCTTCATCGCCATATCCGCATAGTAGTTGAGCAGAAAGACGAGCAAGCCAACCGCCAGGAAGCTGGTCAGGATCGCCTTGCCGAAGATAGCCAGGTCGCCACGCTCTTTGAGCAGCAAGATAGCCAGGCCCAACCCGCCGAGGATGTAGATCGGCCAGAGGCTGTAGTTGAGCATTGTCTGTACACTCAACCAGAGGTAGCCAGTCCAGGAGGTACTATCAGGCTTCAGCGTGCCGTCACTGGCAGCAGTCTGGGCGAAGCTGGGCAAAGTTTCGGTGATCAGCAGGTTCAGGTATTGGCCGTAGAACAGCAGCATGGCGATAGTAGTCGCCAGCACGAGGACGAGCAACAGGCGCAGGTAGGCTGCCCGCTGCGCCCGGTGGTCACCAGCCAGCATTGCCCGAATTATGCTATTGCGCGGCTGCGCGTCGCTGCTGGCTGGCGGATTGAAGGCTACAAAGCCGAGGGCGGTGGTTGGCGAGGATGCCGAAGCCAACCACTCGCGCCCGCCCCCTAGCACTACGATCCCCAGCAAGGTTAGCCCCAGGAACACAGCCGTCACCGTGTAGGAGACGAAGGTGAGGGTGAGCAAGGCGATCAGCCAGAGGACAGCACGGCGATCCAGCTTCGGCCAGAAGCCAACCAGCAGGGCGACGAAGATGAGGGTGAAGGTGAGGCTGAAGCTGGTCGGCCAGTTACCCCACTGTTGCAGCAGGAAGGTGGCGGGGGTGAAGGCGATCAGCATGGCAGCGTAGCCACCCACTCTTTCGCCCCAGCCAAAGCGCAGGGCGATGAAGGTGACGAACAGTGGGCGGATCGCATCAGAGAGTGCGCTGAGGGCGTAAATCTTGAGGTCGAGCGGGCCAGGCAGCCAGGTGAGTGGCACCGAAGCCATGTAGAAGAAGGGCGAGTAGGGGATGACCGCAGGCGTGCGCCAGTCGCCCTCTGGCATCACCCGCAAAGCCAGGCCGGGCGGGGCGTAGTATCGCCAGAAGTTCTGGGCCACCTCTCCTATGCGAGCCAGGTGGAAGTCGGCATCTACGACGAAGGCCAGCGGGTGATAAAGGCCACCTAGCTTGATCGCCATCCCAGCGGTGAACACCCCGAACAGCAGGCCCTTGAGCCGCGAGGTAATGTGGAAGCCCGCCTTTTGGTAGAACCAACTGAGCGTCCATTGTACCGGCCAAAGAGTTAGGTGGGTGAGCAACAGGGTGAGTACAAGTCGGTCGCTGAAGCAGGTGACAAATAGGCGGGCGAAGACGAGGAAGGCAGCAACCGCCAGCACGTAGGCCAGCCCCCCAGCGAAGGCAAAGCGGGTGCTGAGATCAAGCCTTCGTTGCAAGGCGTAGAGCAGTAGTAGGCCAGTGGTTAGCCAGAGCAACTGCCAGGGAGCAGGGGCAACGAAGCCCTCCCCCCAGGTCAGGCGCGCGAAGTCAGCCTGAAAGGCGACGGCGCGCTTGTCACCAGGGCGCGGGGAGGCAGTAGTTTGCAGGTAGATGACCAGATCGCCGCCCAGCCCACCGTCACCCCCCGCTGCAATGCGGGCCGCTGGTACGGCTATGTTGTAGGCTGTGGTGGCAGCAGTGATGCTGATCTGCTGGCTAGCGACCCCGTTGAGGTGGACGAGGGCAGGTAGGGGCAGGGCGGGGCTACCAGGCGCACTCAATTGCAATTGCACCGTTGCTGCCCCAATACCAACCCCAGGCAGACGGATCGCCGAATAAGCATCGGCCCAACGGTAGCTGGTCTGCCCCTCGGCCAGACCCTCGCGCTTGAAGTAGTTGACGACGAAGGGTTGGTCGTAGCCGCCGCCGATGTCAATGTAGATCGGGCGTTTGGTCTGGTAAGCTGCCGTCCAAAGGGCGAAGGCGATCAGCAGCAAGCTGGTGACCGCCAGCCAGTCACGGCTTGCGTTCTGTTGTTTCATTAGTGGCACTCAAGGTGGTAGCTAGCTGGTTCTCGCAAGCGTCATAGTTGGCGGCAAGTTGGCGCAGTTCTGCCTTCAGCGTCGCCACCGCCTGCTCTAGTAGCCAGAGGCGGGTTAGCTGCTGGCGCAACTGGCGCGCCTGTTGCTCAAGCTGGCTGGCTTGTTGGGCAGTGCGCCGTCGCTCCTCCAGCAGCAACTTGCCGCTCTCGCGCAGCCAGTCGCGCATCCGCTCTACGTCGTTGTTCAGCAGGCTGATCTGCTGCTGTCTGGTGCCATCCACCATTGCACCGCCCCCTTCTTTCAAGGTCTGCCCGATTATAGCAACTTTGGCCTACCTAATGCAAACTGGCTGCGTTGATCGGCGGCCAGTGCAGCCCTGTTCCCGCCAACAAACCCTTGCAGTACTATCCTATTTATGCTACAATGCTTGTGTGAATGCTACTACTAGCATCTAAAAGTAGAATGGGGGCAACTATGATTACCTGCGTGTACTGCCAGCAGGCCAATTCGGTGCAGGCTACTCTTTGCCAAAAGTGCGGCAAGTCGCTCCAGGTCAGCCGGGCTGATTGGCATCTAGGGCTAGCAAGGGCAGCGGTAGAGAGCGGCAACTATCCTGGTGCTGTGGCTAGTATCGCTCGTGCTGACGCTGCGATGCTGCCTATCAGCCCGGCAGAGCGGGCAATATACCTGCTCACCGCCCGCGCCTTCTGGCTGCAAGGCTGCATCTACGCCAGCAAGGGGTTGTATGAGGAGGCAGAGCGCGAGTTGATGCTCGCAGTGGGGCAACTGACTGGGCGTGTCGGTGGCGAAGTGGTGCTGGCCGATGTCTACAATCGGCTGGGCAACGTCTGCTTCTACAAGGGTCGCCGCGGCGAAGCGACCTCATACTACGAGCAGAGTAGTAGCCTGGCGGTGGCGATGGAGGCTCCAGTAATTGCAGCTAGAGCATACAACAACCTAGGCAACGTCTACGCTAATCGGGGCGAGATCGAGCAGGCGAAGCGGTGCTACAACCTTGCGCTTGAGCAAAGCCAACTGAGTGGCGGTCCCACCAGCATCGCGCAGACGAATCGGGTGTTGGCCTGGGTTTACTCGCAATATGGCCCCTATAGTCTCGCCCTGCAACACGCCAGAGAAGCAGCCAGCCTGACCAACCTGGTAGACAATCTCTACTCCCGCTGCCAGATACTCAACGATGTGGGCGCAACCTTCCTGCGCTATGGCGACTATCATATCGCCGAACACTACCTGCGCGAAGCCTACGACCTCGTGCAGCGCACCGCTAACAAGAGCCTGGAGATGAGCATTGCCTCCAGTCTGGCTGACCTAATGCGGGCCGTTGGTGAACGTAGCTCGTGGTTGACTTACTGCGTGCGCGCCCTCAGCGACTCCACTGGCAGCACGACCCTGCGCTGCGAGGCGGCGGCGCGGATGGCTATCTACTATATTGAGCAGCACGATTGGAAGAAGGCTCAGTATCACCTGCTCTGGCTGCAAGAGAGCTACGCCCAGAACAACGACGTGATGGCCGAGGAGCTAGCCTTGATGTACCGGGCGCAAGCCCTCTACTACGCGGGCCAGCAAGATTGGGCGCAGGCAATTAGCTACTTCGAGCAAGCAGTGCTGACTAATAGCTACAGCCACTACGAACTAGCCACCACCCTACAAGAATACGCCCAGTTGCTCTGCCGTCTAGCCAGCAGGGACAGTAGCTATAAGGCGCGGGCGGAGTCCACAGCGCGACAGGCGGCTGACCTCTATGCCCAACTGGAACTGCCCCGCCAGCAGGCAATGATGGCCGAGTTGACTGCCAAGTTTACCGCCGATTAACCTACCCGCTCCCTGATCGCGGCCAACTCCTGCTGCACAGCGGCGATCTCTGCCGTAAACTGGCTGACCTTCGTGTGTTCAGCCCGCACGAAGCGGCTGTAGGGGGCGATAGCTTCACCAATCCGTTCGAGGCTGCGTTGCAGCTCGCTCTCAAAGGTGTCGCTCATCGCACTGGTTACGCGCAGCCGCAACTGCTCCATCTTTTGGCGAAAATCGTGCTTGGCCTGCCGTCTGCGGTTGGGCAGGATGCCGAGGGCAAGCACGCTGCCGAGGGTGAGGGCGGTCAGGCCTGTCACGTCCAGAGCCATGATCGCGGTGGATGCGGCCACTGCCCCACCGATCAGCGCGCCACCCGCCGCCAACCCCGTCTGCGTCACCGCCGAGCGCATAGCGAAAACTAGCTCCTGGCCCTCCGCCGTCTTGTCGAAGCTCCTTACCGCATCGCGGGCCGAGGTCGCCACCGTCTGCAACAGTTCGCGGCGGTGATAGTCAAAGCTGCTGGATTCGCCACCGATCTCCTTCTCTCGATCCACCGTCTGGCGGCGGCGATTGAGGTAGGTGTTGACCGACTGCCAGATTCGCAACTCCTGCTCTACCAGCCATTCGATCAACTCTTGCACGATGCGATCAATGCGGTCGCTCAAGTCAGAGACCACTTCGCGCTCAAAGTCCTGGCGGAAGCGATCAGCCTTCATCAAGTCGAACACCTTGCCCAGGCGGATGTTGCGCTCAAAGAAGTCGTCGGCGCGGTCGCGGGTCTCGTAGACGATGCTATCAATCTGGCTGAGGCGGTGACTGAAGCTGCGCTCCATGTCCTGGCGATAGACTGCCAGTTGGCGTTCGATGTTCTCAATCGTGCTGAAGTCGCCTTGCAAGAGGCCGAGGCGTTCGGTCGCCAGCCGCGCATAGCCGCCGCCCACCCGTTCGGCCACACCCAGGGGGCTGAGCAGCTTGAGCCGCAGGCGACTGGCTTCGTCTAGCGTGCCAAAGATGTAGCCTTCTAGTTTGGCGAAGCCGCTGGCCTCCCACTGCTGCTGATTATGCACTCTGGCGGTTGGGCTATGATCCTGGGTTGGCTCCTGCCCCTCGCTGGGCCTGGTTCGCGCCTTTTGGGCCAGGCGGGCTGAGACTGGAAAGATTTGGGGGGTGACACCGAGCAGCACGCGGGCGTTATCTTCGATGAACTCGATCACCCGCCGCAGGTCGGTGGGGTCATCAAACAGGTCGATCTTGTTGAGGATCACCACGATCTTCTTGCCCCAGGCAGTGATCTTCTCCAACAGGGCGCGCTCGCTCTCGGTGAAGGGTCGGTCAGAGGAGGTGACGAACAGCACCAGATCGCTGCGCGGCACAAAGCGTTCGGTCAACGCCTCGTGCTGGCGGATGATCGCGTTGGTGCCAGGGGTGTCCACGATGGCGATGTCGCGCAGGAAGTCTGCCGGGTAGGTGCGCTCGATCACCCCGTCGGGGCGAGCGTGTTCGCTGCGGGTGGAGCCATAGCGCAGCAGGTTGATCATGCTGGTCGTTGGCGTAACCCCCTCCTCCATCAGTTTCTCGCCCACCAGGGCGTTGACGAAGCTGGACTTGCCACTGTTGAACTCACCGATGATCACCAGGGAGAAAAGCTCGTCCAAATCAGCGGTGGCCTGACGGATCAAGGCAAGATCGTCTGCCGTCACCTCGAAGTGGCTGAGGGTGTCTAGCAGGCGACCCAGCACGGCCTTCTCTGCGTTGACTAGATCAACCTGCTGCGCGCTCAAGATCGGGTTGCCCAAAAGTGCTTCCTCCGTCGTCGTTGTCCTACTTTGTGTTGCACATTGTATACCACTGGCAGGTGGTGGTAACAAACAGCAGCGAGCAGGCGTGCTGACTGCTTCCCCTGCTACCCTGCCCGCTCGTTTAGCCGCCCAGCCCCTCGCGTAGGGCCGCCACGATCTGCGCGTTCATGCCTGGCACCGCAAGCAGGTCAGCATCAGTTGCCTCGCGCACCCCCTTGACGCTGCCAAAGCGGGTGATCAACTCCTTCTTGCGGCGCGGGCCGATCCCCTTGACGCTGTCCAGAGTGCTGGCGATCTGCGCCTTACCCCGCAGATTGCGGTGGTAGGTGATGGCGAAGCGGTGGGCTTCATCGCGCAGCCGCTGCACGAGGAACAAAGCCTGGCTGTCGCGGGGTAGGATCACAGGCGTGCTGTCACCGGGCCTGAAGACTTCTTCTTCGCGCTTAGCGATACCGACTATCGCAAGATCGGTCATCTCAAGCTGCTTCAGTACCTCGTAAGCGGCGTTTAGCTGGCCCTTGCCGCCGTCTACGACGATCAGATCGGGGAGGACAGCCCAACTGGAGATCGTGGCGGCCTCGGCCTCCTGCCCCTGCCCACCAGCTTCCTCGTTCAGTTCGTGGCTGCTGTCGGCCAGACGGTCGGCCTCCTCGATTTGTTCGCTGCGCTCAATGCCCTCGGTCTCGTTGATGTTGGCGATGCGCGGGTTGTCGCTCTGCTCGTCGCTGAAGCTGGCAACCATCTCCGCCCCCTCGACGCTGGCAGTGATGCTGGCGGTGGCTGGGGCAGTGGTTTGCGCCTGGGTGCTGGTCAGGCCCAGCTTGCGCCGCTCGGTGGCCGCCCGCTTGAGGCGACGGTAGAGGACTTCCTGCATACTGGCGTAGTCGTCATTGCCCGCCACCGTCTTGATCTTGAAACGGCGGTACTCGCTTTTCTTTGGTACGCCGTTCTCGAACACCACCATGCTGGCGACCGAGTTCGTCCCCTGGGTGTGCGAAATGTCGTAGCACTCCATGCGGAGCGGCCAGGCGGGCAGGCTGAGGGCTTGCTGCAACTCGGTAAGGGCGGTGCTGGCTTTGCGCTCGTCGCTGAGGAGCTTGACCCGCAACTGCTCAAGAGTCTCGGCGGCGTTCTTGGCAACCAGGTCGACCAACTCGCGCTTCTGCCCCCGGCGTGGTACGCTGATCATCACCTTGCTGCCCTTGCGCTGGCGCAACCACTGCTCGATGATCGCCGCCTCGCTGATGTCGTTCTGCAAGAGTAGCTTGGGCGGGATGTAGCTGGCCTCGTCGTAGAACTGGGTGATGAACTTGCTCATCACCTCCTTGTCGCTCTCGTCCAGCGTCCCTTCCAGAATGAAGTGTTCGCGGCCCAGCAGCTTGCCCTGACGGATGAAGAAGACCTGCACGCAGGTTTCGCCGTCTTCGCGGGCAAAGGCAATCACATCCTCGTCGTTTGGCGTGGTGCTGAGAACCTTCTGCTGCTCGACCACGCGTTGGAGAGCCAGCATCTGATCGCGCAGGTAGGCGGCGCGCTCGAAGGCTAGCGACTCGGCAGCCGCCTCCATACGCTGGCGCACATCCTTGATGATCTGCTCTTGCTTGCCCTCCAAAAACAAAGTCACCTGACTGATCGCCTTATCGTATTCGCCCTTGTCGGCGAGGCTGGCGCAGGGGCCGAGGCAGCGATGGATGAAGTATTGCAGGCAGGGGCGGGCAGCCTTGCCGTCGATCTGGATGTCGCAGGTGCGATAGGGAAAGAGCTTGTCCAGCAATTCCAGGGTGCGCCAGGCCGCCCCAGCCCCGGCGAACGGTCCAAAGTAGAGCGCACCATCGCTCACTTGCTTGCGAGTCTGGAAGACGCGGGGCCACTCCTCGTTGGTCGTCACCTTGATGTAGGGGTAAGTCTTGTCGTCCTTGAGGCGGATGTTGTACTTGGGTTTGTGCTTCTTGATCAGGTTGTTCTCAAGGATCAGGGCTTCCAGTTCGGTGTCGGTCAGAATGTACTCGAAGTCGGCAATGTTGCTAACCATCTTGGCGACCTTCGGCTGCTGTCCCTTGAGGCTACCAAAGTAGCTCCGCACCCGATTACGTAGGGCGACAGCCTTGCCCACATAGATCACATTGCCTTGCACATCCTTCATGATGTAGACACCAGGGGTGAGCGGTAGCGACTTGACCCGCTCCTCCAACTGCGCTCGCACGGGATTCTCCGGCTTGTATGCTGCCATAGCTTTGCTTCCACCATTTGCTTGATTTGGGCTGCCAATCGTCTGTTTTCACCTGTTATTATAGAACATTAGTGCCAGCCTGTCAACAATTCCGCACCATTTGGCAGTGCGACAGTCCGTGCTGGCAAAAGGAAAGCGGCCCACTCCGCCGGGGAGGGGCCGCTCTGCTGTAAGTTTGTGGCTAGTTCGTGATTGTGCCAGTCGCGGTGATCGGGGCGGGGCTGGCTAGCGGGGTAGTGGCGTTCGCGCCCAATGGGATGCTGGTCGTCACGCTGCTGCTGCCGCTGACTACGCCAGTGCCGCTGAGCGGGGTGGTGGCAGTCAGGCTGCCGCTATTAGTGAGCGGCGTAGTGCCGCTGAGCGGGGTGGTGGCAGTCAAGCTGCCGCTGCTAGTGATCGGGATGGTGCTGCTTACCGTCGCGCTGGCGGCGGGTTTTGCGCCAGGCACCTTGTCCACTACCTTGATCGTGTAGATCGTGTCGCTAATCGCGATGCGGTCGGCCACGTCCTGCCCGCTAGTCACCTGACCAAAGAGGGTGTAGCCACCCGTTGGCACTGTACCACTAATCACCGTGTTGAGGAAGCTGAGATTTGCTTCAGGACCAGTGCTGGCCTTAGTGATAAAGAACTGGCTATCGTTGCTGTACTGCAACTGCGAACGGGCCACGCCGAGGGAGCCGACTTTATAGGGTATCTTGTTCAGTTCGGTGGTGATGTTGCCGCCGCCACCGCCAGTGCCGAGCGGGTCGTTACCCTGTACTACCCACGACTCGACGCGGTGGAAGATGCGACCGTTGTACTCGCCGCGATTGGCACGCTGCTCGTAATTCTTGACCGTCTCTGGTGCGGCGTTGGGGTAGAGGTCAGCAACGATTACCCCCTTTGAGGTGTAGATCGTCATCTCCTTGCTGGCAATGCCTTCGCTCACCTCTAGCACTACTGGGCCAGGCTTGGGCGTGGGGACAGCAGCGACCGGAGCGGCAGTGGGCGGCACGCCGAGGGGATAGGCTACGGTGGGCAGGGGGGTATTGGTTGGTGGTATTGGCGTGCCAGTAGGGGCAACCGCCGTTTGGGTCGCGTAGTCAGCGGCCTGACGGGTGGTAGCGGCAACCGCGGTGCGGGTGGTATTGTCGCTGGCGACGCGCTGGTTGTTGGCATTGATCAGTGCAGAGACGATGATGATCGCTAGCACAGCAACAGCAGCGAGAATGCCGAGGGTGACAAGCGTGCGCTGGGCGGCGGCGGCGGCGGCGCGCTCTGTGGCGCGGCGGCTGGCTTCGCTGGGGGTAGCGACCCCTTGCGCTTTCTTGGAGACTGAACCGACCCGCCCGCCTGTCGAGTTGCGGCGCAGGGGCTGGCCGCCGGCGGTGGGTTGGCCCTTAGCCACATCCTTGTTGCGCTCGGCGCGGGAGGTATTGTTCGGTTTCCGGGGGCCGTTGGTGGGATTGCTGCTCATAGGTAGCGGTGTCTCTCATCTTTCTGCTTGGAATACACAATTTGACCCCGCGAGTTTGCGGGGATGCTGGCCTATTCTAATCAGATCGGGCGACAAAGTCAAGCCGCTATGTCAGAGTTGGCAAAGCTGTACTATCCCCCTATGGGGAGCAGCAAAAACCCCTCCCCACCTGCGGGGAAGGGGCAGTGGCTGCAGCCTGAGCTTAGTGTGCGCTACCATCACCGCCGAGGACTACTTCGGCGGTCACGCTGGTTGCGCCGTTGTCCATCAGCATCTTCTGCGCCTCCTTAGCCCGGCCCGCAGCGACTACGCGCACGAAGGTGTCACCCATCGCGCTTGTGATTTGACCGTCGCTACCCACATCGCCGAGGTCTGCTGTAAAGCCAGCCCTGCGTAGTTCCTTGACGGCATCACGCGCGCCGTCGGTCTCCTGAAACACTGCGACGAGCATCATCTCGCCACTGCCGCTGCTATTGTCGTTAGCCAACTTGCTGCTCCTTTTCCTCGCTGCTGCAACCACCTTGCTATCCCGTTGACGGCAGGTGGCTAGCACCTTCTGCGAGGGTTAGCGCAACTCGCGTGCCAGCGATTGCCAGGGTTGGTCAACCGCTTACATCAGCCAGGGCTCGCCACGATCCTGCCCATCGCGCTGCCCCTCCTCCCAGTCGAAGTCAGTGATGACCCAACCTGCGCCCACCGAATCAGGACGGTTGCAGTGCCGGTCTGGGAGGTGCCGCAGGTCAAGCAGCCAGAGGTTGCCGACGACCCCAACCTAAGTGGGCTAGTGCTGGACATGGAGCAACTGGCGAAGCTAACCGGCGACGATCTGATCGCCGCCCTCAACCCACTGGCCGCCTACGCCGCATGGATAGAACGACGAGCCGAGCGCAGCCGTGAGGATGACGATCTCTGGCCGCCCATGCCGAGGCCGCCACGAAGGTGCTGACCGACTGCCGCCATGCCCTCAAGCGGATGCGTGAAGGTATTACGCTGCTGACCAGTGACCCGCAAGCCGTCGCCGCATTTAGCTTCATGAACGAGGCTATGTGGCAGCAGCACGTCCACAGCCTGCTTAGCGAGCTGAGCGACTTTGCCCCCCAGCACCATAGCTGGTGACCGTTCCAGCTAGCCTTCATCCTGCTCAACCTATCCCCGCCGCAGCAGCTTCGTCCAGCGCGGCGTCAGCCACATCGAGAAGCCGCTGACCGTGATTAGCGGCAGGATTAGGAATTGCAGCACGCCGCGATAAACTTCGTTGTCGCCAAGTGGGGTGTAGAAGTAGAGGACGATAAGCAAGCCCTCAAACAGATGGGCGTAGCGCAGATAGGTGCGGATGGTACGATTGGTGATGTTCATTAAGCGTTCCTTTCAACTTACCAGCGACCAGCGACTAGCCGCGCTCGAATTGCGAGGCCGATCAGCACCAGCAGGCTGATGATCAAGCTGATCAGGATAAAAACGGCTAGCACCGCGCCAAAATTGTTCGGCTCATGTGGATGATAAACTTCGTGCAGCGGTTCAATCGCCCAGGGCGAGATGTGGATGACAGATACGAGGATAAAGCCTCCGATGGCAATGAACAGCGCATAACCGGCAGCCAGATGACCGCGCAGGAGCAGGAACACGTCGGATAGGGCGAGAGGATAGATCAGCAGGCTGAAGGTGAAGGCATTGATGTCGGGGGTTAGCGGCCAGCTGATGTGGTTGCCGCGGATTACGTGGTCAATGTGGTGCAGTACGCTGAATGTGATAGCGACGAACGAGGTGATCAACAGATCGCGTCGCAAGGTTGCTTCAGCAGGTGAGTTGGCGACGGTGAGGCTGCTCATCAGGGTAATCTCCTTCTACTTTTCTAACGCCGTTCTGCTGACTGGCTGCTTTAGTTCAGCTCCCACGTCAGCGTCAGTCAGCACAGCGGCACTCGCCTCAGCAACGCCGCGACTTGCCAGGTAGGTGCAGGCGCGTTCCAGTGGCTCCGGGTCGAGGTAGGCGTGGATTTCGACTGCCTTGCCCTAGCACAGGCGGATCATGTGGCTGCCGTTCAGCTGGTAGTCGTAGCCGCCCGGTAGCGTCGTGTGGTCGCTCCACTCAATCATTGTCGCCGTGTCCCAGGGCCAGCCTGAAGCTGCTACCCGCTTGACCTTAAACTGCAAGCTGGGGAGAAGCCACTCTAGCCGTCCGAACCATTGGCGTAGGGCGGCGGTTGATTGCCGTTCGCCGCCCAGCGGGTGCTTGCTGGGAAGGACGTGGTAGACATCGGTCCTGCACTGACTAATCAGCGCATCGTAACTAACCCCGGCTGAGGTTGCGGAACACACCCCGCATGATCTGCCGCACAACAAAATGGTACATGACAACCATCCTACATCAAAATCAATCAAAGACAGCAGTAATGGTTGGTTTCGGCTGTAGCCGCGGCGTATGTCTATAAGCCCATACGGTATACGCTACAACTTAGGCAAAAATGGCGTTTGTCAAGCCCAATTTAGCGGCCAAAGTGGGCAAGTACGCGGGCAAGATAGGCGCGTGGGCGAACGCCCAGCTAGAACGGCGTTTGACCGCCACACCTACCGCCAACCGCTTGCCGCCGCTGCCGCCGTCTATACTTATGCGCCACCTACATACGCCGCCCCGACCGCCACTCCAATCACGCTGACTGAGGTACGCAGGCGGGTTAACTTCCCGGTGTACGTACCGAGCTACATACCGGTCGAACTCACCCCTGAGCCAGTCAGCCTGTCGCGAGATAGCTCTGTGGATTGGCTGGTGGAGCTTTGGTACCATGGTGCGGCAGGTTGGACAGTGCTACGGATCAGCATGGGTAAAGGAGGGAACAGTATAGCGGCACGGCGCAACTATGTGGCACAAGGCGAAGGGATGCAACTACCAAACGGCATCACCGCGCACTACAACGGCGGCACTGCGTTCTGCAACCTTGATCAGCAGCTAGCGTGGGAGCAGGATGGCACCTTTATCATGATCCTGGGGCAGCCGACTCAAGCAGGAAGCTGGCTGTTCAGCAAGGAAGAACTGGTGAAGATAGCGGCCTCAATGTCCAGCACTGGGGAGCTAGGCCATACTGCCTACCCTACCAGCCAAATGCCCCGGCCTATACCAAGTTCGACAAGCTGCCAGTAGCAGCAAGGCACCACTACCTCTGTGGTCAACAGATGAGAAGCGGCGCAACAAATCGCAGACCGCAAGATGCTAGCTGCTAGAGGGTAGGAAGTCCACCCATAGTGTCCTGTCCACAACAAGAGGTAGGAACTTCCTGACAAACAACCGCCAGCAGTACAGTTTGCCGCTAGGTTGTTTGTTGGCTATTCGGTAAACGGTTGGTAAACAACTGGCAAAAGGTCGGCAGCCGCTACCAAAAAGGGGCTGCTTTGTGTCTACCAGCACCCCAACATATATGCAGTTGCAGGGTTCTGGAAGTGCTAGCTGTTGGCTTGACTACGCTACCAATTGTAGACACGTCACCTTCACCAGCGACCGCGACGGCTACAACCACCGCCAGTCTGGCCATCAGCGGTACTGCCACGCCTAGCCGTACCCCGAGGCCGACCAACACCCCTCGACCAGCCTTCAGCCCGACAGCTTGCTCGCTCAGCTTCACCGATGTGCTAACCAGCAGTATCTTCTACGCTGACATCCAGTTCCTCGTTTGCCAGGGGATCGTGGCTGGCTACCCTAATGCTGACGGTACCTCCCGCTTCGAGCCGAATGCCGCTACTACAAGGGGTCAGTTCGCCAAGATCGCGGTACTCTCCTTTGGACTGCCCATTGTCGGTCCCTACTATGCCACCTTCAGCGATGTGGATGGCAGTAACCTACTCTACAGCTTCATCGAGAGTGCCGCCTACGCTGGAGCGATCAGTGGTTACCCAGCCGCAGAATGTGGTGGTGGTACACCAATTCCCAGCAAACCATGCTACCAACCTAATGAGCCAGTCAGCCGCGCTCATGTAGCGGTGATCACCCAGCGCGCTAGCCGCTACGCGCTACTAACCCCCACCACAGCCAGCTTCCAGGACGTGCCAGTAGGCAGCTTTGGCTACCAGGCGGTAGAGACGTTGGTACACGCGGGATCATCAGTGGGGGCAGCCTGCTCTGGTACCAGCGGGCCACTCTGCTTCCGACCCAATGACTTCAGCAAGCGTGGCGAGTTGAGCAAGTTGGTACGACGAGCCATTAGCGTGCTACCTTAAGCGGTACCCTGCTGAGAAGGTGCAAGGTAAAGATAATGGAGATTATCTTTACCACCACCGCCCAACCGTAACTCGCCCTAACCATGCTCCACACTAACAAACTCGTATAGAGCCGCCTTCGCTTTGGGAGCTATCTGTACGCCCTTCTTGCCAAACTTACTACTAGCTTGGTGGGCAGGCCAACAAAGATCAGGATTATGACGATGAGGCCGAGCACTGA